>Ga0209056_10000158_pt1 | contig 71153 bp, 71 predicted proteins | sample GraSoiAngelo_114_FD_185876 | JGI IMG/M metagenome (GOLD analysis project Ga0209056, IMG submission 185876) | Grasslands soil microbial communities from the Angelo Coastal Reserve, California, USA - 14_0903_13_40cm (SPAdes) (version 2) | ecosystem: Environmental > Terrestrial > Soil > Grasslands... | reverse complement strand
CGCGTGCGAGCTGGGGCGCGCGCCCCGTCGGCTATCACGCGCTCGAGGTGGTCGAGACCACGTACGCGGCGCGGACGATGCGGTGGGGGGGGGTGATCATCGTGCTGTACGTGATCTATCACCTGCTCGACTTCACCTTCGGGCGCGTCAATCCGAGCTTCGTCCCGGGCGACGTGTACCACAACGTGATCGCAAGCTTCCGCGCGTGGCCGGTGTCGGCTGGCTACGGCGTCGCCATGGTCGTCGTGGGCCTGCACGTCTACCACGGCCTGTGGAGCGCGTTTCAGACCCTGGGCCTCAACCGGCCCCCGACCGTACGGTGGCGTCGCGGCGTGGCAGGGATGGTCGCGGGGCTGATCACCGCCGGCTACATCGCCATCCCGGTGGCGGTGCTCGCCGGGGTCCTGCGCTGACCGTGGAGCTCCGCTCCAAGGTGCCGTCGGGCCCGCTCGCGGAGCAGTGGGAGCGGCACCGCGCCGAGATCAAGCTCGTGAACCCGGCGAACAAGCTGAAGCACCGCATCATCGTGGTCGGTTCTGGGCTCGCTGGGGCGTCGGCGGCCGCGTCGCTCGCCGAGCTCGGGTACAACGTCTCCTGCTTCTGCTTCCAGGACTCCGCCCGACGCGCGCACTCGATCGCCGCCCAGGGCGGCATCAACGCGGCGAAGAACTACCAGAACGACGGTGACTCGGTGTTCCGGCTGTTCTACGACACCGTGAAGGGCGGCGACTTCCGAGCGCGCGAGGCCAACGTGTACCGCCTCGCCCAGATCAGCGTCAACATCATCGACCAGTGTGTGGCGCAGGGCGTGCCGTTCGCGCGGGAGTACGGCGGCCTGCTCGCGAACCGCTCGTTCGGCGGCGTCCAGGTCTCGCGCACGTTCTACGCGCGCGGCCAGACCGGCCAGCAGCTCTTGCTCGGGGCCTACCAGGCGTTGTCCCGCCAGATCGGCCTCTCTAAGGTCACGATGTACCCGCGCAGCGAGATGCTCGACCTGGTCGTGGTGGACGGTCGCGCGCGGGGCATCATCGTGCGCGACCTCGTCAGCGGCCGGGTGAGTGCGCACGGGGGCGACGCGGTCGTGCTCGCGACGGGCGGGTACAGCAACGTCTACTATCTCTCGACCAACGCGAAGGGTTGCAACGTGACCGCGATCTGGCGGGCTCACAAGCGCGGGGCCGCCTTCGCGAACCCCTGCTTCACCCAGATCCACCCCACCTGCATTCCGGTGACGGGCCACCACCAGGCGAAGCTCACGCTGATGAGCGAGTCCCTGCGGAACGACGGCCGCATCTGGGTGCCGCGGCGCAAGGGCGACACCCGGAGTCCCAACGAGATCCCGGACGACGAGCGCGACTACTACCTCGAGCGGCTGTATCCGAGCTACGGCAACCTCGCCCCGCGGGACATCGCCTCGCGGCGCGCCAAGGAGGTGTGCGACGAAGGCCGGGGTGTGGGCCCGGGAGGTCACGGTGTCTACCTGGACTTCCGCGATGCGATCGCCCGGCTCGGCCGCGAGGTGATTGCCGAGCGCTACGGCAACCTGTTCGAGATGTACCAGCGGATTACGGCGGAGAATCCGTTCGCCGCGCCGATGCGCATCTATCCGGCGCCGCACTACACGATGGGCGGGCTGTGGGTGGACTACAACCTGATGACGACGATCGACGGGCTGTACGCGATCGGCGAAGCCAACTACTCCGATCATGGGGCGAACCGGCTCGGGGCGAGCGCCTTGATGCAAGGGCTCGCGGACGGCTACTTCATCCTGCCCTACACGATCGGCGACTATCTCGCGCAGGTGAAACTCGACCAGCTCGACACGGCGCACCCGGCGTTTCGGCGGACGCAGGCCGAGGTGAGCGACCGCGTGAACAAACTGGTCGCCGCGGGGGGCCGGAAGAGCGTCGACGCCTTCCACCGCGAGTTGGGCCGACTGCTGTGGGACAACTGCGGCATGTCGCGCGCCGCGGCGGGGTTGCAGGAGGCACGGGACAGGATCTGCGCGCTGCGCGAGGAGTTCTGGCGCGACGTCTACGTCGGCGGCACGGGCGAGGATTTCAACCAGACGCTCGAGCACGCGGGCCGCGTCGCGGACTTCCTCGAGTTCGCCGAGCTGATGTGCCACGACGCCCTGCATCGCGAGGAATCGTGCGGCTGTCACTTCCGCGAGGAGTATCAGACGCCTGAGGGTGAGGCGAAGCGTGACGACGCCCGCTTCGGTTACGTCGCCGCCTGGGAGTTCGCGGGCGTTGGGGTCGCGCCGGTGCTGCACCGGGAGCCGCTCGAGTTCGCCACCGTGCATCCGGCGCAGCGGAGCTACACCTAATGAAGGTCACGCTCCACGTGTGGCGCCAAGCGGGCCCCGCTGCCCCCGGCAGGTTCGTCCGCTACGACATGACGGACGTGAGCCCCGACATGTCGTTCCTCGAGATGCTGGACGTCCTGAACCAGCAGCTCATCGCGCGGCGGGAGGAACCCATCGCGTTCGACCATGACTGTCGGGAGGGGATCTGCGGCGCGTGTGGCATGGTGATCAACGGGCGGCCGCACGGCCCGCAGCGTGCCACCACGGCTTGTCAACTGCACATGCGGACCTTTCCAGACGGCGCCGAACTGTGGATCGAGCCGTGGCGCGCTAGGGCCTTCCCGCTCATCAAGGACCTGGTGGTGGACCGCGGGGCCCTCGATCGCATCGTCCAGGCCGGAGGATTCATCACCGTGCGCACGGGCAGCGCCCCCGAGGCGAACGCGATTCCGGTGCCCAAGCGGGACGCGGATCTCGCGATGGACGCCGCGGCATGCATCGGATGCGGCGCCTGCGTCGCGGCGTGCCCTAACGCCTCCGCGATGTTGTTCGTGGCGGCCAAGGTGTCGCATCTGGGGTTGCTGCCGCAGGGGCAGCCCGAGCGCTCCACTCGCGTGGCGAACCTGGTGGCGCAGATGGACGCGGAGGGGTTCGGGGCGTGTACCAACCACGGCGAGTGCATGGCGGCGTGCCCCAAGGAAATCAGCATCGACTTCATCGCGCGGCTGAACCGGGACTACATCAAAGCCGCCATCAGCCATGAAGGCTGACGGCGCCCATCGTCTCCTTCACGGCCTCGGCGGACTGCTTGAGGGCGGCCTGCTCCTCCGGGGAGAGCTTCACCTCGATGATCTGCTCCAAGCCACGCCGCCCCAGCTTGCACGGCACGCCGCAGTACATCCCGGACAACCCGTACTCCCCCTGGAGCCACGCCGCGCAAGGGAGGACGCGCTTCTTGTCGAGCACGATTGCGGCGACCATCTGCGCGACCGCGGCCGAAGGGGCATAATAGGCGGAGCCGGTCTTGAGATGGCCGACGATCTCGGCCCCGCCGTTGCGCGTGCGCTCGACGATCTTGTCGAGCCTCGCTTTGTCGAGGAGCTGGGTGACGGGGATTCCGGAGACCGTGGTGTAGGCGACGAGCGGCACCATGGTGTCGCCGTGACCGCCCAATACCATCGCCTGGACGTCCTCGACCGAGACGTCGAGCGCCTCGGCGAGGAAGGCGCGATAGCGTGCGGTGTCCAGCACGCCCGCCATGCCGATGACCCGCTCACGCGGGAAGCCGGTGACGGTCTTCGTGACCCAGCACATCACATCGAGCGGATTCGAGACGACGACGACGATCGCCGTCGGGCAGTGCTGCTTGATCTGCCGGGCGACCTGCTGCACGATGTCGGCGTTGGTGCGGACCAGGTCGTCGCGGCTCATCCCCGGCTTGCGGGCGATGCCCGCCGTCACGACCACGACTTCGCTCCCCGCCGCGGGACCGTAGTCGTTCGCGCCGATGATGCGGGTGTCGAACCCCTCGATCGGCGCCGACTGCCACTGGTCGAGACCCTTTCCCTGCGGCACGCCTTCGATCACGTCGACCAGGACCACGGTGCGCGCGAGCTGCTGCTCCGCGAGCCGCTGGGCGGCGGTGGCGCCCACGTTGCCGGCGCCGACCACGGTGATCCTGTTGAGCATGACTCAGGGACCTTTCGGCTCGAGGGCGGCCGGATGCGGCGCGCCGCGTGGACCCCTCACCCGCCCCGCGTGTGCATCTCCCGGTGGGGATCGGCGCGCAGTGTCTCGAGGCGGTACAAGGCCCCCCGCTCGGCCACGCCGAGGCGCGCCTCCGCCCCGCGGTCGCTCCGGCCACGCCACGCGCCGGCGATCAGCTGGGTGAGCTCCTCGTCCGCGGCGCCGCGGCGCAGCGGCTCGCGCAGGTCCACGCCCTGCGCGGCGTAGAGACACAGGAACCAGGTGCCGTCGGCCGTGAGGCGACTGCGATCGCACGAGCCGCAGAACGGCGCCGTGACCGACGCAATGACGCCGAACACCGTGCCATCGGGTAAGCGGAACCGCACGGCGGGCGCCGCCGGGCTCTCCTCGGTCCCAACCGGCTCGACCGGTCCGTAGCGGCGCGTCAGGCGCTCGAGGATCTCCCGCTGCGGCACGACCTGGTCCGTCGTCCAGCGGGTTGCGCCCCCCACGTCCATGTACTCGATGAAGCGGACCTCGGCATCGTGCGATCTGCCGAACTCGATCAGGTCCGCCAGCTCGTCGTCGTTGAAGCCACGGACCACCACGGTATTGAGCTTGAGGTGCCGGAATCCGACCTGGCGCGCCGCCTGGATTCCCGCGACTACGTCGTCGTGGCGGGTGCTCTTCGCGAACTCACGCATGCGCGCGGGTCGCAGCGTGTCGAGGCTCACCGTCACGCGAGCGAGCCCAGCCCGTCGCAGCGCCTCCGCCTCACGGGCGAGCAGCAGGCCGTTGGTGGTGAGGGCGAGATCTTTGAGACCCGGGACCCGGTCCAGCATGGCCACGAGCGTCGCGAGCTCGTGCCGCAGCAGCGGCTCGCCGCCCGTCAGCCGCACCTTGTCCACGCCCAGCCCCGAGAATACCCGGACGAGGCGCTCGATCTCCTCGAACGTGAGGATCGACTCGCGCGGGAGCCACACGTACTCGTCCTCGGGCATGCAGTAGCGGCACCGCATGTTGCACCGGTCGGTGACCGAGATGCGGAGGCTCCGCAGGGGGCGACCGAAGCGGTCACGCATGTGTTGGCAGGTCGGAGGGCCGGCGACCGTCGGGGAGTCCTGGAGGGACGGTGGGACGGCCCGACGGGTCCACCCAGACCTCCGACCCGTCGCGCCGGATCTCCTTCTTCCACACGGGCAGGCGCCGCTTCACTTCCTCGATCACGTAGCGACAGGCCTCGAATGCCTGCGCCCGGTGCGGCGCGGCGGCGACGATGGCAATGCTCGGCTCGCCCACGGCCACGTGCCCGAGCCGGTGCCGCAGGGCGATGCGCGCGCCCGGCCAGCGCTCCCGCGCGTCCCCGACGATTCGCTGCAATTCGGCTTCCGCCATGTCGTCGTAGGCGCTGTACTCGATCGCCGCCACCCCGCTCTCCTCCGGCCCGTTGCGGACCGTGCCGAGGAACACGCAGGTGCCGCCGCAGTCCGGCCCTGCCGCCTGGGCGATGAGGGCGTCGACGGCGATCGGCTCTCGGCTCAGGTACTCGCCCATGTCATCCACCCGCCACCGGGGGAAGGAACGCCACCTCGTCGCCGTCGCGGACACCCGCGTCCAGCTTCACGTGCTTCAGGTTCACGGCGGCGAGCGGTCGCTCGGGCAGCTGGCGGGCGCCGGGCAACTCCTCGCGCACGCGGCGAACGACGTCGGCGACCGTGGCCGGCAACGACAGAAACACCGCGGCCTCCTCGCGCCCTACGAGCTCCGCGTAGCGGGCGAAGAAGCGTACCGTCACCGTTCCCGACCTCGCGACCGTCATGCGTCGAAAGATAATACGGCCTCTCAGCCCCCCGTGGAACCGGTCGCCAGCCCCTTCCAGAGCCGGGCCTGCTTCGCGGAGGGCAACGGAGCGAGCGAGGGGGCGAAAGTCGTGGCGGTGCGCTCCTGCACCGTGGTGGCGAGGTTCAGCGTCTGCCCGTTCCGCTGCACGACGAGGGTCAGCGGCTGGCCGGCTCTGCCGCGGTAGCGGGCGCGGTATTCGGGCGTCCACTCCGCATTCGGGCGCACTGCCACGTCGCCCACCTTGACGAGCACGTCCCCGCGCTGCAAGCCGGCGCGCTCGGCGGCGCTTCCCGGCACCACGCCCAGGACGATGCGCTGCCCCTGGTCGTTCGGGGGGGCGTTGACGCCAAGGAAGGGCGTCGCAACGGTCCGTCGATTGGGCGTGATGCCGGCCTTGGCCAGCACCGCCTCATAGGGGAGCGGCTCGCGGCCGTTGATGTAGCGCTGGTAGAATCCGTCCACGTCCGGCATCCCGACCTCCCGCAGCAGAGCGAGCAGGTCGTTCGTGGAGAATCCCTTTCCTCTCTGGTAGAAGCGAGTGAACAGCGCGCGCATGACGTCATCCAGGCTCCGGACGTTGTTCGTCGCGTCGCGGATCGAGACGTCGAGCAGCAGCCCGGTGAGCGACCCTTTCGGGTAGTAGAGCTGGGAGCTGTTGACGTAGACCTCGTTGATCCACGTCGCGACGCTGCCGTCTTCCTCGCTCCAGGGCTCCGGGGCCGATTCCACCTGCTGCATGTTCCCGCCGGCGCTCGCGAGGAACTGCTCCGCCGTCCACAGCCCCGAGCGCAGGTTGGTCACGTCGGCGTAGTAGTCGGTGACGCCTTCCGACCACCACAGCAGCGGGGTGTACTGCTCGCCATGGTAGTCGTACGGCCACATCTCGGCCGGCCGGATCCGCTTCACGTTCCAGCGGTGGAAGAACTCGTGCGAGATCAGCGGGATCACGAAATTGCCGAGGGTGCCCTGGGCGTCGGCGAACGCGGTCTGGGGCAGGATGTCGTACTGCGCGCAACTGTGTTCGAGGCCGCCGCCGAAGCTGACGGGCTCGCGCATCACGCTGAGGAAAATCGTGTAGGATCCGCATGCCGACCCGCCCATCAAGCGGTCCTCGGTGAGGGCGATGTTCTTCACGGCCGACCGCAGGTTGCGCGCGACCGCCGGCGTATACGCGTCCGCTGGCCATACGGCGAGCCGGATCCACTCGCCGTCCGCTTGCAGCGAGTCGAGGCTGTACGTCCCTACAAACGTCTGTGCGTCGGCGAGCTCGTGGTAGTCCGCCGCTGCATACGGGCCGCTGCCCGAGCCTTTGAGCGCCGTGGCCACCTGCCAGCCCGCCGGCAGCGCGAACCGCACCTCGGCCGGCCGCTGCAATTGGCCCTCTTCGTAGAGAAACAGGTTCGTGCCGAGGAACTGCCCGTAGTCGTCCACGACGCGCGCGAGCGACAGATCGACCGTGTCGGCGAGGTAGTCGAATTCGATCGTCACACGCTCGCTCTTGCCCGTCGCGACACGCCAGGTGTCCTTATCGTAGCGGTCCCAAAAGAGCGCCGCGCCGGTCGCGCTCCGGACGCCGAAGCCGCGCACGTAGCGTGCGTAGTTCTGGATCTCGTAGGCCCCGGGACTCCACGCCGGCAGCGATACGTACAGCGTATCCCTGCCGCCCGCCGGGAATTCGGCTGTGACGTGAAACACGTTCGTGGCGGGCGAGGGGATCGAGACCTCGTATTTCACGGTCTGCGCAGATAGCGGGACGGCGACAAGGAAGCCGATCAGCCAGCGCACCGGGTGACTCCGCGGGGACGGGACGTGCTGTGTACACCGCTCAAAACGAAGCGGCCCAGACGGTTAGTCCGGGCCGCGTGGTGGGCGCGACGCGCGCGTCAGGAACTCACTTTCTCGCTCGCCTCGGCCACCATGGCACGCAACTCCTTGCTGGGCTTGAAGACCGGCACTGGACGCGCGGCCACTTCGACCGGGTCGCCGGTGCGCGGGTTGCGGGCCATGCGCGTCTTGCGCTGCCGGATCTTGAACGTCCCAAACCCGCGTATCTCAATGTTATGCTGCTCGGCCAGTGCCGCTTTCACGGCGTCCAGGAACGAGTCAACGACGCGGGCGCAGTCCTTCTTTGAGATGAGGGGACCGGCGGTTCGTGCGATTTGTGCGGTGACCTTTTCGACCAAATCGGCCTTCGTCATCCGTCCCCCCTGAAGGGCCCAAGGGTTGCGCAAAGCCGGGGGCCAACATACGGGCTTACCTATTGAGTGTCAAGGGCTTGGAGGAATTGGCGGAAGTGTCCCTGTGCGTCATGTGGGCCCGGCGACGCCTCGGGGTGGTACTGGACGGCGAAAATCGGGTACTCGCGGTGCCGCACGCCTTCGACGGTACCGTCGTTGAGGTTAAGGTGGGTGACCTCGAGAGCGCTCGCTCCAGGGACGCCCGAGGTGTCGCCCCGCACCGCAAAGCCGTGGTTTTGTGACGTTATAAGTACTTGTCCTGTCTGCACATCCCGAACCGGGTGATTGCCCCCGCGATGGCCGTAGGGAAGCTTGACCGTCTCGCCGCCCAGAGCAAGCCCCAGCAGCTGGTGGCCGAGGCAGATGCCGAAGATCGGTACAGTGCCGTCGGCGAGTTCACGCAGGGTGTGAATCGCGTATGCCACCGCTGCCGGGTCGCCCGGGCCGTTCGAGAGGAAGACGCCGTCCGGCTGGAGCTCGCGGACGCGATCGGCTGGCGTCTGCGCCGGGACCACGGTGACGCGGCACCCGTTCTGGATGAAGAGGCGCAGGATGTTGCGCTTCATCCCATAGTCGTAAGCGACGATGTGATGCTTGGCGTCGGCCGGCCCCTCGGTGTGTTCCGCGGCGATCGTCGCCGCCGTCGCGAGATCGAGCCCGTCCATCGAGGGACTGGCGGCGAGGGCGGCCCGCACGTCGTCGCCGGGCCGCTCACCCAAAGCCACGACGCCGCGCATCGCGCCGCGAGATCGGATGTGCCGGGTGAGCTGGCGCGTGTCGACGTCGGCGACGATCGGCACGTGGGCCGCCGCCAGCCAGTCGGCGAGCGCGCCAGTCGCCCGCCAGTTGGACGGCTTGACCGCCAGCTCCCGCACGATGACGCCGGCGACGTGCGGTCGGTCCGACTCCACGTCTTCCGGATTGATGCCGTAATTGCCGATCATCGGCGCGGTCATCACGACGAGCTGCCCCATATAGGAGGGATCGGTGAACACCTCTTGGTACCCGGACAAATTGGTGGTGAACACGACTTCGGCGTAGGCGGGCTCGAACGGGAAGGGAGCGGTTCCGGGGAACCACGCGCCGTCTTCCAGGAGCGCGTAGGCCGGGCGCTGCTCAGGGACGGGGATTGGGACTCGGCGGTTTTTGTGGAGTCGGCTGCTGCGGCGTCTGGAGCGGCAGTGGTGCCGCCTGCACGGGCTCCGGTGCCGGGACGTTGCCCTCGAGCACGGAGCGCGGCGCCCCGCCCCGAGCCGACAGGATCGCGAGGCACAGCGACAGGAACAGGAACAGTCCGGCGCACGACCAGGTGATCTTCGTGAGCAGCGTCGTGGCCTGGCGTCCGCCCATGAACATCTCCGTGCCCGACCCGCCCCCGAGCGACGCGAGCCCGCCGCCCTGCCCTGCCTGCAGCAGCACCGCCATGGCGAGGACGAATGAATCGAGCAGCAGGACGGCCATCAGGATCGTGGAGACCATGCGGGAGGTAAGCTAGTCAGCCCGCGGCGGTCTGCACAAGCTCCGCCCAGCTCTCCGGGTTGAGGGACGCGCCCCCTACGAGCGCGCCGTCGAGCTCCGGCTCAACGAGCAGCTCCGCGATGTTCTTCAGGCTCACGCTGCCGCCATACACCACGCGTGTCTCGCCCGCTCCGTGCGCGGCGAGCCAGGAACGGATCTCCCGATGCACGAGGGCGGCGTCCTGCGGCGTCGCGTTGCGGCCCGTCCCGATCGCCCAGACCGGCTCGTAGGCGATGAGAACGCGCCGCAGCGCGCCGCCATCCAGGCCGCCGAGGGCCCCGCTGAGCTGGCGCCTCACGACGGGCAGCGTGTGGCCGGCGTCCCGTTCGGCGAGGGTCTCGCCGACGCACAGCAACGGGACGAGGCCGGCCGCGAGGGCCGCCGCCGTTTTCCTGCGGGTGTCGTCGTCCGTCTCCCCGAACAACTGGCGCCGCTCGGAATGGCCCACCAGCGCGGCCTTGGCGCCCGCTTGGGCGGCGAGGGGCGCCGAGACCGCGCCGGTGAAGGCGCCCTTCGCTTCCCAGTGGATGTCCTGCACGCCCACCAGCAGGTCTTCGCGCTCTCGCACGGCGTCGGCCGCCGCTTCGAGCGACACCGCCGGCGGGAAGAACCACACGGTACGGTCCTCGTGGCGCCGGTAGCGGGTGCGGAACGTCTTGAGGTAGGCCCGGGCCTCGGCCGGCCCGAGATGCATCTTCCAGTTGGCGGCAAAGAGGAGCCGCCTCACGCGTCCTCCAGCGCGGCCACTCCCGGTAGCGGCTTGCCTTCCAGGAACTCGAGCGACGCGCCGCCGCCCGTCGAGACGTGGGTGAGCTTGGATGTGAGGCCGGCTACGGCGGCCGCAGAATCGCCGCCGCCCACCACGGTGGTGGCCCCGCGGCGCGTTGCCTCGACCATCGCCTCGGCGACGGCGCGCGTCCCGGCGTCGAACGGCGGATGCTCGAACACGCCCATCGGCCCGTTCCATACCACGGTCTTCGCCTGGAGCAGCCGCGCGCGGAAGTCGAGGCGCGTGATCTCGTCGATGTCGAACACGGCCCAATCGAGCGGCACCTTGTCGCTTGAGACCTCGCGGCGCTCGGCCGCGCGCTCGAGACTCGGCGCGACCACGGCGCCGCGGGGCAGAATGAGCTTCTTGCCGGCGCGGGCGACAAGGGCCTTGGCAAGGTCCACCTTGTCGCGTTCTACGAGTGACCCACCGACGTCGAAGCCGAGGGCCAGGAAGAACGTGTTCGCCATGGCCCCGCCGACGAGGATCTCGTCCACCTTGGGCAACAGCGCCTCGATGACGTCGATCTTGCCGGAGATCTTGGCGCCGCCGAGCACGGCGACGAAGGGTCGCCGCGGCTGCTCCAGCGCCTCGCCCAGGTAGCGCAGCTCCCGTTCCATCAGGAACCCGGCGACGGCCGGCTTGAGCGTGCGCGCCAACGCCTCGGTGGAGGCGTGCGCGCGGTGCGCCGACCCGAAGGCGTCGTCCACGTAGAAGTCGCCGAGCGCGGCGAAGGTCCGCGCCAGCGCGGGGTCGTTCCGCTCTTCCCCGGGCCAGAAGCGCGTGTTCTCCACGAGGGCCACGCCTCCTCGCGGCAGGCGCTTCGTGGCGGCGACGCCGGCGACCGGATCGGGAATGAACTCGACGGTCGTGGCGAGCACGCGCTCGACGTCCCGCACGATGTGTCGCAGGGAGAGCTTCGCATCGGGGCCGCCGAGAGGACGGCCCAGGTGCGACAGCAGGATGACCCGCGCTCCCTTCTCTCGCAGGTACTGGATCGTCGGAGCGGCGGCGCGGATGCGCGTGTCGTCCATGACGCGGCCGTCCTGCAGCGGCACGTTGAAGTCCACGCGCACCAGGGCGCGCTTACCGTCCAGCGCTTCCGGTGGGAGGTCCCGCAGGCCGCGCTTCCGGGTCACTGCTGGGCGGCGATGTGGGCGAGCAGGTCCACGCAGCGCGCCGAGTACCCCATTTCGTTGTCGTACCAGGACGACACGTGGACCAGCGTGCCGTCGATGACGTTCGTGGACAACGCGTCCACGACGCCGGAGGCGAAGTTGCCGATGTAGTCGGCGGAGACGAGCGGCTCGTCGCTCACCTCGAGGATCCCCTTGAGCGCTCCCCGCGCCGCGTCGCGAAACGCGGCGTTCACCTCCTCGACGGTCGTCCGCTTCCCGACCTCGGCGGTGAGATCGACCAACGAGACGTCCGGTGTGGGTACGCGCAGCGAGATGCCGTCGATCTTGCCCTTGAGCTCGGGGATGACGAGACTCGTCGCCTTCGCCGCCCCGGTTGTCGTCGGGATGATGCTGAGCGCCGCGGCGCGGGCGCGCCGCAGGTCCTTGTGGGGCAGGTCGAGGACCGGCTGATCGTTCGTGTAGCTGTGCACCGTGGTCATGAAGCCGCGCACGAACCCGAAGCGGTCGAGCACCACCTTCACCACGGGGACGAGGCAGTTCGTCGTGCAGGAGGCATTCGAAACGACGTGGTGCTTGGCGGGGTCGTAGCGGTCGTGGTTGACCCCCATCACGATCGTGATGTCCTCGCCCTTGGCCGGGGCGGAGATCACGACCTTCTTCGCGCCAGCGGCGAGGTGCTTCGCCGCCGCGTCGCGGTCGGTGAAACGCCCCGTGCTCTCGAGCACGAGCTCGACGCCGAGGTCTTTCCACGGGAGCTGCTCCGGCTCCTTGATGGCCGTGACGCGGATCTCCTTGCCGTTCACGACGAGGCAGTCGCCCTTCGCCGCGACGCTGCCGGGGAAGCGGCCGTGGACCGAGTCGTACTTGAGGAGATGGGCGAGCGTCTTGGGGTCGGTGATGTCGTTCACCGCGACGAACGCCACGGCGTCGCTCTGCAGCGTCACCGCCGCCCGCAGCACGTTGCGGCCGATCCGGCCGAATCCGTTGATCGCGACCCGCACTGCCATCGTGTTGCTCCCTAGCTGAAATCCGGAAGGACGGCCCGGCCGAACGTCACGGCCAGGACGGCGCGGGCACCCGCCCGCTCGAGCGCCCGGGCGGCTTCGGCGAGGGTCGAGCCCGTGGTGAACACGTCGTCAACTAAAATCAAGGGTTGTTCTAACGCGGAACTCGGAACGCGGAACGCGGAACACTCACCCGGCCTTCCGTTCCGCGTTCCGCGTTCGACGTTCCGCGTTTCGAACGCCCCCGCCACATTCGCCCGGCGAGCGGCCGGTGTCAACGCCGTTTGCGTGCCCGTATCACGCACGCGCACAAGCAGGTCGACGACGGACCGCTTCCAACGCCGCCCCAGCGCCTGCGCCAATCGCTCGCTCTGGTTGTAGCCGCGCTGGCGCAGCCGCGCGGGTCCCAGGGGGACGGGGACGAGCACGGCGTCGTCCCATCCGCGCAGCATCGCGCCGCTCATCGCGGCGGCGAGGTCATCGGCGAGGCGCGCGCGCCCGGCGTACTTGAGGGCGTGCACCGCCTCGCGCGCGCCGCCCTCGAGCCACACGGCCGAGCGAACGCGGCGCAGGGTGGCCGGCCAATCGGCGCACAGGCGGCAGCCGCCGAACAGCGGCTCCGGTTGCCCACAGCGCTCGCACCACGGCGGCAGGACGGGGCGCCAGCGATGGCGACAGACGGGGCAGACCGTGCGGTCGGCGTCGGCGAAGGACAGGAGGCCGCGGCAGAGGAGGCATTCCGCGGGCAGCAGCAGCTGCTCGAGGGCATTAGGCACGGAGCGCGCGGTTCACGGCCGCGCGCATCACCTCGACGGGTGCGGCCTGGCCGGGGAAGAAGCGAGTGAGCGCCGCCGCCCCCTGGCGCACCAGCATCTCGCGGCCGTCCGCGGCCGCAACGCCGCGGGCGCGGAGCATCCGCACCCAGCGGGTCTCGCCCGGCGCGTAGACGAGGTCGAGTGCCGTGGTGACCTGCGGCATCTCCTCCGCGGCGAGCGGCAGGGGGTCGGGTTCCTCCAGGCCGAGGGGCGTGGCATTGATCACGATCTCGGTCGCCACCGGGCCCCGGGCCGCGTGCGCACTCGCGCCCACGCCCTCCGCCCAGCGGGCGAAGGCGCGCGCGCGCTCCGGGTCGCGAGAGCGGATGTGCAGCTCCGCCCTCGCCTCCGCGGCCGCGACCGCCACCGCGCGGGCCGAGCCCCCCGTGCCGAGCACGAGCCAGCGTCCCGCCCCGTCCCCGCCCAGCGCGCGCAGGGCGGCGAGCACGCCGGGCACGTCCGTGTTGTCCCCCACCAGCTGACCGTGCTCGGTCCAGAAGGTATTGCACGCTCCCACGCGGGCGCACAGATCGGTTTTGCGCGCGCAGCATCGTTCCACCGCTTCCTTGTGGGGCACGGTGACGTTCCCGGCGGCGCCGACGCTCGCCAGCGCGCTGAGCAGCGAGGAGAGGGCGGCGGCGGGGGTCGGCAGCGCGACGTAGACGGCGTCGAGCCCGAGGGCTCGGAACGCCGCGTTGTACATCGTGGGAGAGAGCGAGTGGGCGATCGGCTCCCCGATCACCCCCAGCAGCCTGGTGCTAGCGCTGATCTCCACGCTCGGCCTCCGCAACGATGCGCTCCACCGCCGTCGCGACGAGCGCCTCGAGCTCGGCGCAGGTGTCGCGGTAGACGTCGAGGTCCCCACCAAACGGGTCGCTCACCTCGGCCTCGTCCCCCTCCCGCCCGGCGTACTCGCCCAGCACGAACACATGCCCTTCGCCACCGAGCTCGTCCACACGCGCGCGGTGATGACGCGCCATCGTGAGAATCAGGTCGGCCGCGTCCACCATCTCGCGGGTGAGCAGCTGCGCGCGGTGGCCCGAGAGATCGAGCCCCCGCTCGAGCCCCACCAGGTAGGCGCCTTCCGACACCGGCGCACCGTCCCACGCGCCCGTCCCCGCCGAGGACACGTCGATCGCGTCGAGCCCGCGCTCCTTGAGGGCGCGCTCCAACAACGCGGCCGCGAGCGGGCTGCGGCAGATGTTACCGGTGCAGACGAGCAGGATCGTCTTCATTCGCGTTTCACGGAGCCAACCGGCCCGCGGCGCGGCGCAGATCCGCCAGCGTCAGCGCGCCTTCGCGCACCAGGCGGGGCGTCGGGCGTGTGCAGTCAACCACGGTCGACGGCGGCGAGTTCCCCAGGACCCCGCCATCCAACACCACTAGTGTACCTGCTTCGGCCGCCGCCGCGAAGTCGCGCAGGATCGCTTCCGGCCCGGGGGCCGGAGGCTGGCCGGGCAGGTTGGCCGACGTCGAGGTGATCGGCTCCCCCAGCGCGGCGACGAGCCGGGCCATCCCCCGGTGCGACGTCCACCGCACGGCGATCCCCCCCTCCGGTCCCCGCAGCAGATCGGGAAGCCGGCCGCCACCTCCCGCGAGCACCAGCGTGAGGGGGCCCGGCCAGAAGGCGCGGGCGAGCGCGCTCGCCACCTCGTTGAAGGCCAGTCCCTGGGCTTCGGCCATGGTCTGGCCGCTCACCAGCAGCAGGAACGGCTTGTCGGGCCGCCGGCCTTTCAACCGGGCGAGCGCGCGCACGTCCGTCTCGCGCGCCCGCGAGCCGAGACCATACACCGTTTCGGTCGGGTAGGCGAGCAACCCTCCGCGCCGCAGATGGGCCGTGACGGGGGCCAGTGCCCCCTCGACCTCGGCGTCGGTCCGGAAGGGGACGGGCTTCACCGCAGCTCACGCGCCAGGGCCTCGGCGATGCGGAAGTCATCGGCAGTCGTGACCTTGAAGTTCTGCGGCGTGTCGGGCACCACCTCGAGGGGCGCGCCGGCACGCTCGCACACCTCGGCGTCGTCCGTGGGGGCCTCGTTCCCGCCGAGTCGCGCGTAGGCCTGCTCCAGCATCGCCCGCGGGAAGCCCTGCGGCGTGTGGGTACGCCACAGCCGCTCTCGCGGAACGGTCCTCACGATCTGGCGGTTCTCGACGACCTCCTTCACGGTGTCGCTCACGGGCACGGCGGCAACCGCGCCGACCCCCTCCCGCGCGCGCGCGATCACGCCGTCGATGGTTTCGCGGCTGACGAAGGGGCGGGCGGCGTCGTGCACCAGCACCACGGTGGCGTGCGGGGTCAGAGCGCGCAGGCCCGCGCGCACGGACTGCGCGCGCGTGTCGCCGCCGGGCACGAGCCCCAGCCGCTCACCCCCGAGCTTCGCGAGCCAGTCGGGCGGCTGCTGGACGTGGCCCGCGGGGAGCGCGACCACGACGTGCACCACCTCCGGGTGCGACGTGAACGGCCGCAGCGCCCGCAACAGCATCGGCACGCCATGGATCGGGCGGAACTGCTTGGGCTCGCCCGGACCGGCACGCACACCGGCCCCGGCCGCCACGATCACGACGCCGACGTCAGGCCGCGACGCGGCGGGCGAGCTCACCGATCCCGTCCAGCGCGACGAGCTCGACCCCCGCCGCGCCGGGCGCGATCCGCGACCGCGCCGAGCAGAAGACGCGGCGGAAGCCCTGGCGCGCGGCCTCCGCCAGCCGCCGCTCCACGCCGGCCACGGGCCGTATCTCGCCGCCCAACCCGACCTCGCCCAGGAACAGCGCGTCGGCCGGGAGCGGGCGGTCCCGCACGCTCGACACCAACGCGGCGAGCACCGCCAGATCCGTGGACGGCTCGACCAGGCGGATCCCGCCCGTGACATTCACGAACACGTCCAGCTCCCCGCAGGCCACGCCGCCGCGGCGCTCCAGCACCGCGAGCAGGACCGCCAGCCGGCGGTGGTCGAGGCCGGTCGCGACCCGCTGCGGCGTGCCGAACCCGGCCTTCGCAGCGAGCGCCTGGATCTCAACGAGGAGCGGGCGGGTGCCTTCCATCAGCGCGGTCACGGCGGAGCCGGAGGTGTTGGTCACCCGGCCCGCGAGGAACGTCGCCGCCGGGTCCGCGACGGGCAGGAGCCCGCCCCCCGTCATCTCGAACACGCCGATCTCGTCGACCGAGCCGAACCGGTTCTTCACGGCGCGCAGCACCCGGTGATCGAGCGTGTGCTCGCCTTCGAAGTAGAGGACGGTGTCCACGATGTGCTCAAGCGTCTTGGGCCCGGCGATCCCGCCCCCGCGCGTCACGTGCCCGACGAGCAGCACTGCGGGCCCGGCCTGCTTGGCGAAGCGCATCAGCCGCGCCGCGCACTCCCGCACCTGGCCGACGTTGCCGGGGGCGCCCTCGAGCTCGTCGGTGTAGGTGGTCTGGATCGAGTCCACGAACACGACGCGGGAGCCAAGCGCCTGGGCGTGATGGAGGATCGCCTCGAGCCGCGTCTCCCCCAACACGTGGACGCCGCGCGCGTCGTCCGCCAGCCGCTCCGCGCGCAGGCGCAGCTGGTCGGGCGACTCCTCGCCAGAGACGTAGAGGGTGGGGATGCCGGCCTGCTCGAGCCGGGCGGCGCATTGGAGCAGCAGGGTGGATTTTCCGATGCCGGGCTCCCCGCCCACCAGCACGACGGATCCGGGGACGATGCCCCCGCCGAGCACGAAATCGAATTCGGCCAGTCCGGTGCGCCAGCGCTCCGGGCGGACAGTTGCAAGGTTGGAAAGTTGGACGGGAGCGACGTCTCCCGCTCTGGCCTTCCAACCTTCCGACCTTCCAACCGATCGCCCCACCGCCTCCTCCACCAGCGTATTCCACTCCCCGCACGCGTCGCAGCGCCCCGCCCACTTCGGCTGCTCCGCGCCGCATTCCGTGCAGCGGAACACGGAGCGCGCCTTAGCCACGGTTCGCCTCGGGCGGTGTGTCCCGCAGGGTGCGGTTGTCGAACCGGGTGAATTCGCGCTTGAAGTACAGCGGCACGAGGCCGGTGGGGCCGTTGCGCTGCTTACTGACGAGCAGCTCCGCCAGACCCTCGATGTTGTTCCCGTCTTTGTCGGTCGGGCCGTAATACATCTCGGGGCGGTAGATGAAGCACACCACGTCCGCGTCCTGCTCGATCGCGCCCGACTCGCGCAGGTCGGAGAGCTGCGGGCGGTGGTCGCCGGTGCGCTGGTCCGGCGCCCGCGACAGCTGCGACAGCGCGACGACCGGGATGTCGAGCTCCTTCGCCAGCGCCTTGAGGGAGCGCGAGATGTAGGAGATCTCCTGCTGGCGGCTCTCGGCGTCGGAGGGGCCTTGCATGAGCTGGAGGTAGTCCACGACCACCATGCCGATGTCGTGCTCGGCCTTGAGGCGGCGCGCCTTGGAGCGCATGGCGAGGGGGGTGAGCGTGGCGGAGTCGTCGATCCAGATGGGAGCCGTCCCGAGCAGCCCGGCCGCGCGGGCGAGCTTCGGATAGTCGTCGTCGCGCAGTTGGCCACGCCGCAGCCGCTGCGCGTCCACCAGGCCCTCCGAGCACAGCAGGCGCTGCACCAGCGCGTCCTTGGACATCTCGAGCGAGAATACCGCGACCCCGATGTTGCGCTCGATCGCCGCGTGCTGCACCACGTTGAGCACCAGGGCCGTCTTTCCCATCGACGGCCGCGCCGCGATGATGACCAGGTCGGCCTTCTGGAACCCGGCGGTCAGGCGGTCGAGGTCCACGAACCCGGTCGGCACCCCCGTGACGGCGCCGTGGCCCGCCTGCAGCTGCTCGATCCGCTCCATCGTCGGCCAGATGAGCTCTTTGAGGCGCGTGAACTCCTCGCTGCGCTTGAGCTGGGCGACCTGAAACACGCGGTGCTCGGCATTGTCGAGCACCTCGGAGGAGCTCGCGCGCCCGTCGTAGACGTCCTGAATGATGGACGTCGCCGCCTCGATCAGCCGGCGCAGCACCGCCTTGTCGCGCACGATGCGGGCGTGATAGTCGACGTTCGCGGCCGTGGGGACGACGTCGATGAGCGAGCCGATGTACTCCATGCCGCCGGCACGGTCCAGGTCGCCCCGACGCACCAGCTCGTCCCGCAGCGTCACCGGGTCGATGACGTCGCCGCGTTCGGTGAGCGCCACCATCGCGCGGAACAGGAGACGGTGCGCCTCCCGATAGAACATCGTGTCGTCGAGCAGCTCGGCGGCCTTGAGGGCCGCGTCCTGATCCAGCAGCATGGCCCCGAGCACGGCCTGCTCCGCCTCGTTGCTCCAGGGAGCCTGGCGGCCGGCGTACTCTGCGGGATGCTCAGTCGAGGAGACGGCGGGCGATGCGGACGTCATCCCAGGTCGGCTTCTTCCAATTGGGGTTGCGCAGCAGGGCTGCGGGATGGTAGGTGACGATGACCGGGACGCCCCGGAACCGATGCACCTGGTTCCGCAGGCCCCCGACCGATTGCTTCGTGTTGAGGAGCGTCTGCGCCGCGGTGCCCCCCATCGCCAGCACGACCTTGGGCTTGAGGAGCTCGATCTGGCGGAACAGGTACGGCGCGCAGGCCGCGATCTCGTCGTACTGCGGCAGGCGGTTCTCGGGTGGGCGGCACTTCACCACGTTGCAGATGAACACCCGCTCGCGTGGCAGCTCGATCGCGGCGAGGATCTTCGTGAGCAGCTCGCCGGCCGGTCCCACGAAGGGGCGTCCGGTCTCGTCCTCCACTCTGCCGGGACCTTCCCCGACGACGACGAGCCGCGCGTCCTCCGGCCCCTCGCCCGGTACGGCGTTGCGTCGCCCGTCGCACAGCCGGCACTTCGTGCACCCGCGCACCTGCGCGGCGATGGCGTCGAGCGACTTCGCCTGCTGCAGGGGATCGCTCGTGAACAGGTCGCCGCTCGGGGGGTCGAAGGAGATGCCGGGCGGTGGAAGCGCCGTGCCCGGACGGTCGAGCTTTCCGTCCGCCTGACCACCTGTCCGCCCGACGGCCGACGGTGATGTGGGAGGCGAATTGGTCGGCGACAGAATGACCGAGTCGCCCCCCAGCAGCCGCTGCTGTTCCAGGTAAGTCCGCGCCCGTGCCCGCCCGTCCGTCACGATAGAGCCTGCTCCACCGCGTCGAGGATTTTTTCCGCCACGTCGCGCTTGGGAAGAAGCGGGAGCCTCACGGGCTCACCTTGCTTCGGTACGATCGTCACGCGATTCGTGGAGACTTCAAATCCCGCGCCGGGCTCGAGCGCGTCGTTCAAGATGATGTAGTCCAGATGCTTTTCGCGCAACTTGCCCCGGGCGCGCTCCAGGCCGTTGCCGGTCTCGAGCGCGAACCCGACCACCACGCACTGCTTGGGGCGTTTGAGTGAGCCCAGGATGTCGGGCGTCGCTTCCAGTTCCACCGTGATGCGGCCGTTGGCGCGCGGCAGCTTGGCCGGGAGGGGCGCCGTCGGGCGGAAGTCGGCCGGGGCAGCGGCCATGAGGAGGAGTTGCGCCTGCGGCATCGCCGCCTGGACCGTGCGCTGCAGCTCCGCCGTGGTCTCGACGCGCTGCACCGTCACGCCCGGCGGCACCGCGAGGTCCGTCGGGCCGGTGATCAGGATCACCTGCGCCCCGCGCGCCGCGGCCGCCTGGGCGAGCGCGAAGCCCATCCGGCCGCTCGACGGGTTGGTCAGGACGCGCACCGGGTCGAGGTGCTCGCGAGTCGGGCCCGCCGTGACGACGACCGTCTTGCCTTGGAGCCGTCCCGGTGGCGCGAGCAGCCGTGCCGCGGCCGCGTGGATCGTCTCGGGCTCGCTCATCCGCCCGGGTCGATCGCTCGGTCCCTCGGCCAGCGGGCCGGTCTCGGGTCCCACGAACTGCCAGCCGCGCTGCGCCAGCACCTTGAGATTCTGCTGGGTCGCCGGGTGGGCGTACATGTCGTCGTTCATCGCCGGGGCGCACAGCACCGGCCCGGTGCGGGCGAGCAGCAAGGCGGTGAGCAGGTCGTCGGCCATGCCCATCGCCGCGCGCGCCACGAGGTGCGCCGTGGCTGGGGCGATGATGACGAGATCAGGCTCCTTGGCGAGCGCGATGTGCGCGAGCGCCCGATCCTTCTCCCACAAGGAAGCGAGCACTGGACGCCCCAGCAGCGCCTCGAACGTCAGCGGCCGCACGAACGCGGCGGCGGACGCGGTGAGCACCACGTCCACCGTCGCTCCGTCCTCGGCGAGCCGCCGGGCCAGCGTGCAGCTCTTGTAGCAGGCGATCCCGCCCGACACGCCCAGGACGACGTGCCGGCCGGCGAGCGACATCAGATCTCCTGGCGCCGCCGCCGCACCAGCCGGAACGTCAGTCGCGCCCGCACCAGCTCCTCGAGGGCGCGCGTGGTCAGCTTCTGCTCGAAGTCGACCGAGCGGTCGCGGGGAAAGTCGTTCACGAAGCGCGCGAACTTCGCCGCCACGAGCACGCCGAGGTACTTGTTCCCCGTCTCGGTCGCCACTTCTGCCGGAGTGATGATCCGCATCGCGTCTGGTTCTCCTCAGGCTCCGCGCGGGGCCTTCCCGGCCGCCTGGGCCAGGTCCCGCGCGAGCGCGTCCAATCGTCGTTCGAAGTCTGCCGGCCGCCGTGGCACCCCGGCGTCACCGTCGATGATCGCCGACACAGCCCGGACGGCCTGTGCCAGGTCGTCATTCACGAGCACGTAATCGTACTGCGAGGCTTCCCGCACCTCCTCGACCGCTCGCCGCAGGCGGCGCTGCAGAGCGTCGGGGGACTCGCTCGCGCGCTGCCCCAGTCGCTCGAGCAGCGCGGCGACGCTCGGCGGCAGGATGAAAATGCTGACGGACGCGGGCGCCGGATACGCCGCCCGGACCTGGCGCGCCCCCTCCACTTCGATGTCGAGCAGCGCGTGCCGCCCGGAACGGAGGATCCGGTCCACTTCGCTCTTCAGCGTGCCGTACCACTCACCGGCGTACTGCGCCGACTCGAGGAACTCGCCGGCGCGCCGACGCCGCGCGAACGCCGCGCGGGACAGAAAGTGATACGCCTGCCCGTCCAGCTCACCGGGGCGCGGCGGCCGCGTGGTGGCCGAGACCGAATACCCGACATCCGGCCGCTCCGCGAGCAGGGCCCGCGCGATCGTCGTCTTGCCGCCGCCCGAAGGCGCGGACAGGACGACGACGACCGGCTTCACTCGAGGTTCTCCAGCTGCTCCCGGAATTTCTCCAGTTCGCCCTTCATCGCGATCACCGCCTGCGTGATCGCGGCGTCGTTGGCCTTCGAGCCGATCGTGTTGACCTCGCGCAGCACCTCCTGCGCGAGGAACCCGAGCTGCTTGCCAACCGCCCCCTCCTTCGCGAGCGCCTCGCGGCACGCGGCGACGTGCGTGCGCAGCCGCACCAGCTCCTCCGTGATGTCCACCCGGTCGGCGAGCAGCGCGATCTCCACTGCCAGGCGCTGCTCGTCCACGCGTACGCCCGCCGCGAGCTCCGCCACGGCCTTCTTCAGCCGCTCCAGCTCGGCCCCGAGCCGGGCCGGCGCCCGCGCCTCCACGCCGCGCGCCAGCTCCGCAATGGCGTCGAGCCGGCGCGCCAGATCCGTCGCCAGGGCCTGTCCCTCGCGCGCGCGCATCTGCAGCACCTCGCCCGCCGCCTGCTCGACGATCGGTGCGAGCTCGCCCCAGGCGACGGCATCCACGCCGTTCGCCTGGATCGTCAGCACGTCGGGCTGCCGGGCCACGAACGCGAGGTCCGGCTCGCCCTTGAGCTTGAGCTTCCGCTTCAGTTCCCGCAGCGCCGCCACGAGCTGCCGCGCGCGCGCCAGATCCACCAGCACCGTGCCCTCGCCGGGCGGCGGCTCCAGCCAGCGGGCCGTGACTGCCACATGCCCGCGGTCCAGGAGCTGGCGCAGCCGGTCCCGCAGCGGGCCCTCCATCCCGCTCAGCTCGAACGGCAGCCTGAACTGCGGATTGTAGTAGCGGTGATTGACGGTGCGGATTTCGATCCGCAGCCGCCCGCCGAGGGCGCTCCCGTCGGCGGTTCCGAACCCCGTCATGCTCCGCGGCACAGACTTTAAACGTAGTCGCGCAAAGCACTTAGGTCAATGGGCCCTCAATTCGTGAAGACCCAGCGCACGCCGTACAGCTGCGGGCGTCGCGGATAGTCGAGTCCGGGCACGTAGCTCGCGCGCATCAGGTTGTTGTTGCGGATCATCCAGAAGATCGTGACGCCGACGATCTGCATCTCCACGTTCGTTTCCATGAACGTCGCGCCCGGTAGCAGGAGCGGCGCCGCGCCCGTCACATCGCGCCCCGCCGTGCCGGTGCTCCACGACTCCGCGGCGATCTCGCCCCGGAGCGTGAACACGCCGCTCTTGTACACGCGCCAAAACTTCGAGGCGAACGTCAGCGACACGCGCGCGTGATGCGGTGGCTCGAAATCGTTACCGTATGCGATGCGCGGGTGGAAATACCAACCGGCGAGCTGCAGCCCGGGGAGCGGCCGGAGGCTTGCAGAAACCGTGAGGTAATCGGTTTGCAGGGAGGGGCTCAGGCTGCCGACGTTCTGGAGCGCGGCCGGCCGGCCGAGCGGCGCGAACGGGTCGCGGCGCACGGCGCCGACCTCGAGCGTAACCCAGCGACGGTCCCACCGCACGGCGCCCGCCAGCGCCGTCGCGTTCTGAGTGAAGTCGGCGGCGAGGGTCGGCGCCTGGAGGTCGTTCGTCAAGGCAACGTCCCCGCGGGCCGAGAAACCCAGGGGCAGCTCGACGCCGGCGCCGAGATGCAGCGCGCTGCCATGGCGCCCCCCGACGTAGGCGGCGTGGCGGGCATCGGCATCGAGCGTTATCCGCCGCACCGGGATCCAGGAGACGCGCCCCTCGAGTTGCCAGGGGCGTGGCTCGTCCCGCAGACGGACCGCGAGCTCGGCGTGGCCGCGCCGCCACGTGTTGCCCACCTCGACGATACCCTGCGACAGGGAGCGCTTGGTCACGGCCGTGTCGCGCTGCACCGTCGCCGTGGCGAGCGTGAGCTGCAGCCGCGGGCCCAGTCCATCGGCGCGCTGCGTGAGGAACAGCCGGAAGATGCCGTCGCGCCGCCGCTGCCGCACCTCGTCCGTGAGGACGCCGGCGTCGCGGTGCCAGTCGGAGCTCAGGATCTGGTAGGACGCCCCGGCGCGCGGGGTGGGGACGTATTCGACCTTCAGCCACAGGTCGACGTCGCGGAAGGCGGTGGTCGCGCTGCTCGAGAAGCCGTCGATCGTGTTCCAGTCGGCGGCGAGCGACAAGCCGAGCCCCGAGCGCCAGCGCTTGGCGAAGGCGCCGCGGTAACCCTGGTTGCTCGCCTCGCCCGAGAGGATGCGGATCTCGCTCGTGGGGACGGTGGACTCACGGCGCGCGCTGACGAGGTACACGCGCAGCTGCGCCGGCAGCACCACGACGTCCACCCGCTCGAGCGGCGCGAGCGGGATGCGGGCCGGATCGACGTAGACCGAGTCGCGGCCCAGCGGGAGGTACGGCACGCCGTCCCAGTAGATCTCGACGCCGGCCGGCCCGCGCCCGCCGTACATCACGTATTCCGCCTGGCCGTAGTACCCTCCCCGCGCCACGTACACGCCCGGGACGTGCGCCAGCAGGTCGCTCAGGGTCCGGACGTTCGTGAAGACCAGGGAGTCGATGGGAAAGGAATAACGCGTGCCGCGCGGCAGTGGGCCGGCGGGGAGCGGGGCGGCGAACGCGGGGAGGAGCCGCGGCGCCGTGTCCCGCGCGGCGGTCGTGTCGCGCCGGGTCGTATCGCGAACGGCGGTATCGCGCGCGGCCGTGGGCGCGCGCCGGGTGGTGGTGTCGACTTGCGCCGCCGCGACCTCCGCCCCCGCCGCACTCCCCGCCAGCGCGAGGCACACCGCGCCTGCGAGGAGGCGGCGACGAATCACGCCGCCGCGCGCTTCAGAATGAATTCCGAGAAAAGACGCACGCCGACCGCCGTGGGCCCCTTGGGCTGATGGGGCCCCTCGTTCTCGGTGTAGGCGGTCCCGGCGATGTCGAGGTGGACCCACGCGAAGCCGTCGACGAATTCCCGCAGGAACCAGCCGCCCGCGATCGACCCGGCGCCCCGCCCGCCGGAGTTCTTCACGTCCGCGATGTCCGATTTCAGGAGCTCCCGGTATTCGTCCCACAGCGGCAACGGCCAGCAGCGCTCCCCCGCCCGCTCTCCCGCCTCGCGTACCTCGGCGAGCAGCGTCTCGTCGTTTCCCATTTGGCCGATCGCCACGTGCCCGAGCGCGACGACCACCGCCCCCGTGAGCGTGGCGGCGTCGATCACGGCCGCCGGCTTGAAGCGCCGCGCGTACGAGAGCGCGTCGCACAGGATGAGCCGCCCCTCGGCGTCGGTGTTGATGATCTCGATGGTCTTGCCGAGATGGCTCTTGACGACGTCGCCGGGCTTCACCGCCGTACCGGACGGCAGGTTCTCCGTGGCCGGGATCAGGCCGACCACGTTCACTTTCGGCTTCAGCAAACCCACGACCTCGAACGCACCCAGCACGGCCGCCGCTCCGGACATGTCGTACTTCATGTCCTCCATGCTCTGCGCGGGCTTGATCGAGATGCCGCCCGAGTCGAACGTGACGCCCTTGCCGATCAGCGCGATCGGTGCCGCGTCCGCGGCCCTCCCCGCCCCCTGGTACTCGAGCACGATGAACCGCGGCTCCTCCTGTGTACCCTGCGCCACCGCGAGCAGTGCCCCCATGCCTTCGGCCTTCATCGCCGCGCGGTCCAGCACCGTGATGCCGAAGCCGTGTTGCTGGGCCAGCTGGCGGGCCTGGTCCGCGAGGTAAGTCGGCGTACACACATTGCCGGGCTGCACCTGGAGATAGCGGGCCAGCCTGTGGCCGGCGGCGATCGCGTCGCCGATGCGCCGCCCCGCCTCCGCCTCTTTGGCTTCCGCGGCCGGCACCACCATCGCGACCGCCTCGACGTCGGGTTTCGGATCGTCGTTCGTCCGTTTCAGCTCGGTGAACGCCCACGCCCCCTGCCCTGCCCCCTCGACCGCCACCTGCCCCACATCGCGGGCGCTCACCCCGTTCCGCGCTTCGGCCGCCACCGCGAAATGAAACCGCGTCGCCCCCAGCGCCCGGGTGCGGCGGGCGGCCACCGCGGCGGCGCGCCGCAGCGCATTGCGGCTTACCTCATTTGCCTTGCCCACGCCGACGAGCAGGATCCGCTGCGCCTTCCCGGCGGGGGGATAGAGGAGGCTCGTCTCGTCACGCTTGCCTTTGAAATCACCGCTCGCGATGGCCCGGGCGACGAGCCCGCCCGTCGCTTTGTCGAGGTCCGCGAGCGACGCGGGGACGTCGCTGCCCTCCGCCAGGGCGACGGCGAGAAGGGGGGTCTCGATCTGGGGGAGGGCGGCCGTGGCGACGGCGCTCGTGACGGTCTTAGCGGACATGCTCGATAATGCACTCGGCGAACGTGGAGGTCGAGACCTCGATCGCGCCAGGCAACTGGCGGGCGAGATCGTAGGTCACCCGTTTGGAGGCGATGGCCCCCTCGATGCCGCGAATGATGGCCGCGGCCACGTCCGTCCAGCCAAGTTCCTCGAACATCATCGCGCCCGAGAGGATGACGCTGCAGGGGTTGACCTTGTCCTGCCCCGCGTACTTGGGCGCGGTGCCGTGCGTCGCCTCGTACACGGCGTAGCCGTCGCCCACGTTGCCCCCCGGGGCGAGGCCGAGGCCGCCCACCTGGGCCGCCGCGGCATCGGACAACAGGTCGCCGTTGAGGTTCGGGGCGGCGATGACGGAGTACTCGTCCGGCCGCAGCACGAGCTGAGCGAACATCGCGTCGGTGATGCGGTCCTTGATCACCACCTTGCCGCCGTCCCCTTTCCCCTTTCCCAGTTCGCTCTCGGGAATCGTCCGATCCCCGAACTGTTTCCGCGCGACCTCGTATCCCCACTCTCGAAACCCGCCCTCGGTGAACTTCATGATGTTGCCCTTGTGCACGAGCGTGACCGAGGGGCGCCGCGTGTGGATCGCGTATTGAATCGCCTTCGCCACCAGCCGCTGCGTGCCGAACTGCGACATCGGCTTGATGCCGATCGCGCTGCCGGGGCGGATCTTCGCGTCGTAGCGCTCCGTCAGGAATCGGATGACCGCGTCCGCAGCGTCGCTTCCAGCCTCGTACTCGACGCCCGAATAGACGTCCTCGATGTTCTCGCGGAAGATCACGACGTCGAGCTTGCCGGGCTGCTTCATGGGGGACGGGACCCCCTCGAAGTAGCGTACGGGCCGGATGCAGGCGTACAGGTCGAGCACCTGGCGCAGCGCGACGTTGAGCGAGCGGATCCCGCCGCCGACGGGCGTCGTAAGCGGCCCCTTGATCGCGACCCGGTGCGCCCGGATCGCGTCCAGCGTGGCCTGCGGCAGCCAGCTGTTGGTGGCGTTGAATGCCTTCTCCCCTGCGAGCACCTCGAGCCATTCGACCCGGCGGCGGCCGCCGGATGTCCGCTCGACCGCGGCGTCGAACACGCGGCGCGCGGCGCGCCAGATGTCGGGGCCGGTGCCGTCTCCCTCGATGAACGGAATGATCGGCCGATCGGGCATGATCCAACGTCCCTGCTGGAACTCGATGCGGTCACCCATCTTCCGGTGCTCCTCCACGGGCCGGTGCTAATGGTTGGTGCAGTCTACACGCTCCGGTTAGGCTCGCGCCACCGGCCTTGCAACTCGCCCCGGAGAGGGCTACATCATCCCATCCCACACGATCTCGGTATCCCGTAAACCGCGGAGGTGTCCCCATGCGAATCAGACGGATGTCGGGAAGCCTGCTTCTGGTCCTGACGGCGGCGGCGTGCGAGCGCTCTCCCGAAACCATTACGGGGAATGCGCCCCGTCCGTCCATGGCCACGGCGACGGCCGCGACGAGCCTGCAGGGGACGATCGGCATCAACGTCCTGCTCAAAGGCCCCGCGACGGCGGCGCAGCTCGCGGAGCTCAACACGCTGGGCACGGTGACCGACGAGATTCCCGAGCTCAACGCGCTGCTCATGGCCGCAAAGGCGGGGAATCTCCCCGCCATTCAGGCCCTGCCGTACGTGGCGGGGGCGAACCCGGATGCGGAACGCGGCGACGCGCCGCTCGACGCGGTGGCCGTGAGCGACTTCACCGGCGGACTCAGCACGTGGGATATGGACGCAGTGAACGTCACGGTGAGCCCCTTCACATCCACCCGGAACACCTCGGGCTTCACCGGGGACGGCGTATTCGTGGGCATACTCGACACCGGGCTGCTCGACAACTGGCGGTCGTATTTCCCAGCGGACCGCATCGCCACGCAGTTTGCGATCGCGTTCCAGGGTGGAGGCGGCGCCATGAACAAGGGCGCCGTGCCGTCCCAGCCCAACGTGTGGGAGCACGACCAGAACTCTCACGGCACGCACGTCACCAGCACCATCCTCGGGTACCGCTTCGGTGCCACACCGATCAACGGGGTCGCTCCCAGGGCGACGATCATCCCGGTGAAGGTGCTGAAACAGAGCGGCTTCGGCTGGTCCTCGATGATCGCGCGCGGCATCGTGTACATCACCGACCTCAAGATGGCGGGGCAACTCGGGGCGAGTCCGGCCGTGATCAACATGAGCCTGGGCGGGCCCACCCTCGACGTCGTGGAGCAGGCGGCGATCGACCGGGCGGTAGCGCACGGCGTCATCATCGTGGCGGCGGCCGGCAATTCGGGCACGAAGGGCATGGGCTTTCCCGGGGCCTACGAGCCGGTGATCTCGGTGGCGGCCGTGGGCTGGACGGGGCAATGGGTCGCGCACCCGTTTGGGAGCGGCACGTTCTGCAACTCGCCCCGCAACTGGTGGGTGTGCGGCGACGTGGCCGACCCGACGGACCCGAACGACTTCTTCATCGCGCCGTTCTCCAGCCGCCAGAAGGCGGGGCAGGATCTCGACGTGGCCGCGCCCGGAGTGTTTACGGTAGGCCCCTATCAGCTGAATAGCGGCTCCCGGCTCAGCTACTTCTTCTTGAGCGGCACGTCCATGGCGACCCCCCACGTGGCGGGAATCGTGGCGTTGATGGCGCAGAAGGACCCGGCACTGACTGCCGGCGGCGCCGAGACGATTCTCGAGGGGAGTGCAACCGCGCTGCCGGCGGGCTCGCGCTCGATCACGAATCCGGACGGCTCCCCGGGCACAGTCAGCTGGGGGACCGATGCCACCGGCGCGGGGCTCGTCACCGCGGACGCGGCTCTCGCGGCGACTCCGTAGCGCGGGTTGGTCGTTGCTTCCCCGGGGCCCGCTTCGTGGCGGGCCCTGTTTTTCCACGACCGGCGGGGTTGCGCTCCCGAAAGTGCTGCGCCTAACATTGGAGCGATGCGACAGGCCACGACGCTCACGGTGCTGCTGCTGGCTGCAGGGTGCTGGCTCGCGGGAGGACCCGGCGGTCTCACGGTGCGCGCCCTGCTCGCCTGCCAGCACCACCACGCGGCGGCGGGCCACGCCGGACACCACGGCCCGGTCGCGCCGAGCGACCCCCCCTGCTTCTGCGCGGACATGACGGCCGCATCCGACCTGGCGACGGTGTCGCCAGCGGTGCCGGTCCCGGAGCTCCTCCCGGTGCTGACGGCGCCGGTGATCGCATTCACGGACCCTTCCCCCTTCCCTCTTCCCCCTTCCCCGTCTTTCGCTCCGGAGTCTCCCCCGCCCGATCCGTGCGCGTAGGCTGACCTCCCTTTCACCTACAGCGTCGGGGGAAGCATGCGCAATACGCTCTGTGGCGTGTTGCTCTGCGGCTGTGCGGCAAGTGCCGCGGCCCAGGGCACGCCGGTCACGTTCGAGGAGCCGCAACCCGTGGCCGTGACGGGGTTCGCGGTGGGCCGCGCCGACTACGATCGGCTCGCCCGCAGCAACAGCTTCACGGCCGGGAAGATCGGCGTGAGTCTGTTCAAGCCTGTGGGAGAGGCCTATTTGTTCGCGCAGCTGACGACCGCACTCGAAGACGGCCAGACCTCCACCGAGATCGACAACCTGCTCGTGAGCTGGACGCCGCAGCGGGCGAACCGATGGACAGTCGCATTCGGTCGGTTCGACGCGCCGATCGGCTTCGAGCGCGATGACGAGCCCTTGAACCTCATCGCCACGAATTCCTTCAACTTCGCGTACGCGCGCCCCGGCAAACTCACCGGCGTGCAGCTGCATTACACCGTGACGCCGCGGTTCGAGCTGTGGGGCGTCGCGGCCAACGGGTGGGACGTCGCGGCGGACAACAATCGGGGGAAGACGGCGCTCGCCCGCGCCCAGTGGATCCCCATTCCGTGGGTGACCCTGGGAGTCACGGGAGTGTATGGCCCCGAGCGCGACGCCACCGATGCGCATCAGCGTTCCCTGTTGTCGAGCGACCTCACCGTTGACCGCGGGCGCGTGATCGTCGGCGCCGAGCTCAACCTCGGCCGGGAGCAGGATCCCGCCGGGAACCCGACGTGGCGCGGTGGTGCGGTGACGGCGTTCCTGCGCCTCACGCGCAGCCTCGGGTTCACCGCCCGATACGATCAACTGGAAGACTCGGACGGCCTCCTCACCGGCACGCCCCAGATCCTGCGATCCGTCACCGTGGGCCCGATGTGGTACTTCTCGCGCGCGAGCGAGGGGATCTTCAGCAACATCGAGCACACCCGCTTCCACCTGCCGCAGATCGCACTGCGGGGCGCCGTCCGCGCGGATTGGTCGTCCCAGCCGTTCTTCACGGATGCGAGCGGCGGGCTGCAAGGGTCGAATACCCGAGGTATCCTCGAGCTCGTGTACATCTTCTAGGCGGAGGGATTCCATGCTGTACGACTTGCGGCACGCGGACGCCCGGATCAAGTGGCTCGTGACCTGCCTGCTCGCCACGCTCGGCCTCTCCTACGTGTTCGGCGCGCTCATGGTCTCCCTCTACGCGGGATTCACACCGCGGGGTGTGGCGGCAACCTACCGCGGTCGGGAAATGTCGATGCCGATGCCACCCGAGACGACCATGGTCCTGGAGCATCCGATGGCCATGGCCGAGTTTGCCAAGCCGGAGACTCACACCGTCGACACCAATCTGCTCATCCAGGACACCCACGTGCACGTCCCGATGTACGGCATGATCGCCGCTGCCTTGTCGCTCGTAGTCGTCGGCCTATCCCTGGAGCGACGCCGGGCGTTCGGCCTCATCACCGTGCTCTTCGCCGCGCCGTGGCTCGACTTCGCCGGCATGTGGCTCACCAAGTTCGCCTCCGCGCGCTTCGCGATCATGACGCTCGTCGGCGGGTGGGCGATGGGCTTGGGCTATGTCGTCGTGGCGGCGCTGGCAGTCCAACAGATGTGGTTTTCACGCGAGAGGAGTTGACCGATGAACGTGCCGATGCGCCTGGCGACGATCGCCGCGGTCCTCCACATCACTCCCGCCGTCGTGCTGGTGAAGCGCCCGGACGCGGTTCAGGCCCTGCTGCCGGGGGCGGACGCCTACTTCGCGCGCGAGGTGCACCTGAGCACGCCGGACGCCCACCGCCTGCACAAAGCGGTGGAGTGGAGCCCCGAGGACGGCGTGCTGACGTTCTACGTGGGGAGGACCGGGTCGGCGGCCGTCGGCGCGCTCGAGTTCGTGCGCGTGGACACGCCCCACGGACCGATCGAGGTGGCCGTCGGTTTCACCCCGCAAGGCACGGTGCGCGGCGTGCTCGTCACCAAGGCCACGGTCGAAATGAAGCCGTGGGTGCTCGAAGCGGTGGGCGCCGGTCTCACAAACCACTATCGACAGCTCAAGCCCGGCGATACCCCAAACGGGGCCGCCGCCATCGCCGGGCAGGCCGGTGATCTCGCCGTGTACATCGCCGGAGAGGTGGACAAGGGCGTGGCCCGGGCGCTGGCCGCCTACGGGGCGTTCTACACAGGGAGCGCCTAGGGCGCAGAAACACGAAACCGCCCGGCGCTCGGCCCGGGCGGTTTTGCGGAGAGGCTCTCAGCTACAGCGCCGGATCGTACAGCTCGTCCCAGGCGACCGCGAAGTCGCCGCGGCAGCGGGGGCAGACCATCCGCTCGGGATGTCCCCCTAGCTGAGCGCGCTCGCTGCAGCTCGGGCACACGGCGTAGCGCGGGCCCCAGCTGGCGGGATAACGGACGGCATCGTGGGGGCGCGGAACGATCGTCCAGCGGCGTGGGGGCACCTCGACCACCTTCAGGAAGGCGCAGGGCACAGGCAGGGCCTTCCCTTTCACTTCCACCACAGCCTCGAGCGGGCCCAACTCCCGCACCCGGTACCACGCGCCGCGCCGCAGCTTGCAGTTGAGATCGGCCTGCAGACGAGCCCAGTGCTTCCCATTCCCATTCCCATTCCCATTCCCAGGCATGCACACACCTCGGCCCTACGACTGTCGAAGGCTGAAAAGAGGAGGAGCTGAGATCGGCGGGCGCGGCGATCCTGGCCTGGGACAATGATATGCCGTCCGGCCCAGGAGGCCGTGTCGCAGATCACAACGCCGACGAACTTCCTCCGCCCTCACGGTTATGTTTACGCGGCGGCACGGAAACGTCGCTCGCGTGGGAGGGTCGCATGCGACTCGCATGGCATGTCATGACGGTCGGGGCGCTGATCGGCGCAGCCTGCTTCGATCCCACGGCCAGCAGTCAACGCGGCACGTTGACGCTGGGCGGGACGTCCGCCGACCAGCTCGCCTTCTCAGTGCAGCCGCAGAACGCGGTCGCCCGCCAGATCATCACCCCGGCGGTGCAGGTGACGGCCCTAGATCCCCTCGGTAACACCGACGTGAGCTTCACGGGAGACGTGACGGTGAGCCTGGGCACGAATCCCGGGGGTGGCTTTCTCGGAGGGACCCTCACTGTCGGCGCCGTGAACGGTGTCGCGAGCTTCGGGGACCTGACGGTGAGCTCGGCGGGAACGGGCTACACATTGGTCGCCTCTGCCCCGGTGTCCGGAGCCAAGAGCGCCACGAGCAACGCCTTCGACATCACGAGCCCCTGAACCTCGGCCCCCCGCAGGGCCTCAGGCCGACGCGGGAGTCGGCTCGTTCCAGGCTATTTCGAACAGCCCGTTGCAGCGATGGCAGCGCATGCTCGTCGGGTGACCCTGGAGCGCCGCGCGGTCGCGGCAATTGGGGCACACGGCGTACTGCTGGCCCCAACCCGAGGGGAACCGCGGCGCGTTTTGCGGCGCGGCCACGACGGCCCAGCGGAGGCCGGGCGTCGGTGAGAGCTGCAGATGCCCGCGGGGAACGGGTAGCGGCTTCCCCTTCACGTCTACGATCGCCTCGCTCGCCGTGAGCTTGAGGATCCGGTACCAGGCGCCGCGGCGCAGGGGGTGGTTCTCATTCGCTTTCAGGCGGGCCCACTGGAAGGCTGGCATCGCGGTACCTCGGGCGCTGGGATGTAGGGATACGGTGGCCAGGGGATGATACCGCGTCAACCCTGCACGGGCGGTGCCCGTGGTCACACGGCGGCCGGTTAGCGCTCCCTACCCGATTGCAGGATCGTCGCTGCGACCTCGGGATAGATGCCGATGGCGTGGCTGCGAAAGCTCAAAGACGACTGTCTCGTCGGCGTAGTGATCTGGATCGCGTTGGATCGCTGGTTGGGCATGTGGCAGTCGATGCAGGAAGTGATCATGCGCGCACCGATCTTGGCCGCCATCGGATGCTGGCTGGTTTGATGACATGCGAGGCACTTGCTCGCGAACGGAGCCAGGTCTCGTTGCGGTCGATGGACGTCGTGGCACGTGGAGCAGGACATCGTTGCGCTGGAGCGAAAGCACTTGCTGCGCCGCAAGAGTCCGACCTGATCTCCGTGCACGTCGGGGATCGGGGCATCCGATGCGGGGGACAGGTAGTCATCCAGCTTTTCACCCGGCCGGTACGTGAACGGGGCCCTGATCTGCTCCCGCAGGCCCGAATGACACAAGGCGCAGTTATCCAACTTTCTCTCTCTGGAGAAGTGCGCCGGATTGATAATGTATTTTCCACGGGGCTCCGCCGGATGGGACGACTGGTACTGCACATGCTGGTGCCCGTCGCCGTGGCACTTTTCGCACGAAATGCCCAGCTCATAATCGCGAGAGTACTGCAGCGCGCGACGCTCCTGTTTGAGCTTGAATGAGGTGCTGTGACACTCCAGGCATCTCGGGACGATGACTCGTGCAAAGTCTATCTCACCATCCGTGTAGCCGGGACTGTTTATCCACTGATCGATTCCGGCCAGGTAGGACACGGGCAATTCGAACAACAGGCCGTTCTTCCAGTAGAGATACGATTGCCCTCTTCTGCCGGACCCGACCACCAGATCAATCCGCTCCGTCCTCGAGGTCGACCGTGCCGAGTCCGCGCCGGTCTGATAGAACGCACCCCTGCGCCGCTCCATCTTGAAGTAGATCCCGGCCACCCCGGTGCGCAGCACGTTGTGCCCATCGGCAAAGCTTCCCTTGACGGACTGGGCGCTTGCCTCGGCGGATGTCTTGAAGTGAGCGGTTTGAGCGAAGGCATTGAATAGCGCCTCGTGGCAGGCTTTGCACGGCATGGCGTGCGCCGCGAGGACCCACTGTCCGAACGCTCGCGTGACGGCGGCGGCCAGGAGACAGACCGCAGCACCGGCGCGTGTGATGGCGTGCTTGGGGTGCACTCGTCGTCGTTGCGCAGTGTTCATGCCCGAGGTGAGAGTCGAACTCACACGGGGTTGCCCCCGGGGGATTTTGAGTCCCCTGCGTCTGCCATTCCGCCACTCGGGCGAGCGGTGCGGGAGACTAATCTTAGCCGCCGCGCCGATGCCCCGCACATGAGCACGGGCGGGGTGTCGCGCATCACAGCCCTGGTGCGGAGCGGGCCGAGATCATATACTGGTCGTGCTGCAACGCAGGGCCGCGCCCTTCACCGAAGCCACCTCGAGCACCGCGGAGGGCGCGCATGCATCAGTTACAGCAGTGGGCCCGGGTCAGGGCCCGCACGACCTGCCCTCTGCGCCGCGGCGCCTGGTACCGCGTCGTCTCCCTCACAGCGGTCGAAGCCGTCCTCGAGGTCCATGGCCGGCCGCTCTCCGTCCCCCGTCCCCTGCTGCAAGTGCTCCCGATTCGGCCTCGCATGTGGTCCGTGGTGTCGCGCCTGCGCGGCGCGGTGACTCCCCCGGCGAGCTGGGGTGCGAGATACGGCGTATGCCCGCGGTGCGCCGCCCGGGCTCCCTTGCACGAGCGGCAGGCCACCCTGCGCTGCCCCAACTGCAGCTTCGCCTTCCTGATTGCCTGGTCGGACTCGCATTGGCGCGTGTTCGAGCTGCTGTCCGGCAGCCCGGCCGCTCGCGCGGTGGTCAAGGCCCGCGACGCCGCCCGAAGACTGTGGCGTCGCTCTGCGCCGGAACGGTCTGAGGCTTGACCTAGCGACGAAAACGGGCGGTCGGCGAGAGCCGACCGCCCGTCGTGCCTGCTACGGCCTACGCCGGGGGGGCTTGGCTTCGCGGGGGCGCCGCGGCGCGCGCCGTGGACCCATCATCTCGCTGCGGCGCCGCCGCTGCTCGCGAATCTCCTGAATGCGCCGTCGCAGCTGCTCTCGCATCATCTGGTAGCGCGCCTGCTGCACCGGCGTGAGGTAGCCCGAGACTTCGCGGTTCTCGTTGCGTTCGATCTCCGCCAGGGCGGTCCGGTTGCGGTCCCGCGCGTCCATGAGCCTCCGCACGCTGTCCGAGTTCGCGGCGACGCCGGGCTGGAGCTGTCCCCGCAGCGCCTCGTTGACGGTCCGCTGCCGCTGCGCGAGTTCCACGCGCTGCTGCGTGAACTTCTGCTCCGTCCCCTGCAGCTTCGCGGCCTGGTCGTCCGACAGGTTGAGATCCTGGCGCACGCGCGCGTTCCACCGCTCTCTGATCTGCTGCCGCAGCTGCTCTGCTTCAGCGTCGCCGCTCGTGTCGGCCGGGGTCTGCGCCGCGAGCGCGGGCGACACCAGCGCGAGCAGCATCACGAACAGAAATCGCTTCATGGTATCAGCTCTCCAGTGTGCGCAGCAGCGCGCGCAATTCGGCGGTGTTCAGGCTCTCGAGCCCCGGGTCGAGACCGCCGGGGCTCTCCTCGGCGAATGGCTGCTCGAGCGCGCCAACGGTCTCGCGCAGCTGATCGGCTGTGAGGTCGCTAAGGTCCTCCCCGAGCGGCGCGCCCACGGCCGCCGTGGGAACGCGTTCCCGCAGCAGACCCCGCGTCACGAGGCCCGCCCCCAGCACCAGCACGATCGCCGCCGCGATCTTGAGCCATGCGGGCTGCATCCACACCCAGCCCCCCAGCATCACGCGTGGCTGCTGGCGCAGCCGCGTGACCACCGCCTGCGCCGTGCGCTCGACGTCCAGCCCCTCCGCCGCCCCGGCCCCAAGCAGTCGGGCCAGCTCGCGCAACCTGCCGTCTTGCAGCTCTTCGTCCATGTTCACTCTAGGGACTCCTTCAGGCGTCTGACGGCGTGGTGATAGTGCACACGGGCCGCGCCGGGCGACGTGCCCAGCGCGGCGGCGATCTCCTCGTACTCCAGGCCCTGCTGCGCGCGGAGCAGGAACACCTCCCGCTGCATGTGCGGCAGCCGCTCCAGCCCTTCCCGCAACCGCCCCTCCGTCTCACCGGCCACCGCCGTCTCGTGCGGGTCGCCGTCGCGTGAGCGTAGCTCGTCGTCGAGCGGCACGACCCGCACCTGTCCGAACCGCCGCGCCGCGTCCTTCAGCACGTTGCCCCCGATCGTCAGCAGCCAGGTGCGGAACTGGCACTGGCCGCGGAACCTCCCGACCGCACGGAACGCCCGAATGAACGTCTCCTGCACCAGGTCGTCGAGGTCCGCGTCGGGGGCACCCGCGGCCCCGAGGAAGCGGGCCAGCGCCCGCGCGTGCCGCCGCACCAGCTCGGCCGCCGCCTGCTCGTCCCCGCCCTGCCAGGCGGCGATCAGCGCCGCGTCGGCCGCGGCGAGGGACTGGGCGTGGGGCATGCGTCGGTACGGTGGACGTTTGGGCGGCGTCAATATTAAGGCGGACGGCGTCGGACAGCGTCGGACCGAAGCCGGCGCGACTGGCGCACGGTCCGTCCCTGCCCGTCCCGGTCCGCCTCCGTCCGCCCTTGTATTTCCTCGTGCCTGCCCCTAGCTTCGAGATTCGAACGATCGTTCGAATCCACATGCGTCCCTACGACGAGCGGCTCGACCATCTCCTCGCCCGGGCGGCGAAGGTCTTCGCCGAGCGGGGCTATCACTCCACCACCATGCGGGACCTGGCGGCGGCGAGCGGCATGTCGCTCGCCGGGATGTACTACTACGTCAAGGGCAAAGAGGAGCTGCTCTCCCTCATCGAGGAGCGGTGCTTCACTCGCGTGCTGGACGGCGCCCGCCGGGCGATCGCCGCGGTGCCGGGCGGCGGCGACCCACTCGAGCGACTCCAGGCCTTCATCCGCCACCACGTCACCTTCTTCGCCGCCCACATGCCCGAAATGAAGGTGTTGTCGCACGAGGCCAATTCCCTCACGGGCGAGCGGCTGCGCCGGGTCAACGCCATCAAGCGGCGCTACGTGGACCTGCTCGAGGGGCTGCTCAAGGACGCGGCGCCCGACGAGAGCGCGGTGGAGCGCAGCGCGGCCGCGTACGCGCTGTTCGGGATGATGAATTGGATCTACAACTGGTACGACCCCGCGGGCGAGATCGACCCCGACCGGCTCGCGGCCCTCATCGCGCGCATCTTCCTCGGCGGCTTCGCCGAGGCGCGTACCACGGTACACGGAGGCTGACGGGATATGGCGACGCTGACGCAGCCCAAGGTCGAGCAGAAGACGCTGGTTCGCTATCGCGTCGAAGACGGGCTCGGGATCGTCGAGCTGGACGATCCGCCCGCGAACACCTACACCCACGAGATGATGCGCCAGCTGGATGATGCGATCCTGCAGGCGCGCTTCGACGACACCGTCCACGTCATCGTGCTGCGCGGGCACGGCGACAAGTTCTTCTCGGCGGGGGCGAACATCGCGTACCTGAACAGCATCACCCCCCGCTATAAGTACTTTTTCTGCCTGCATGCGAACGAGACGCTCAACCGCCTCGAGCAGACGCCCAAGCTCACGATCGCGGCGCTGAACGGCCACACCGTGGGGGGTGGGCTCGAGATCGGCATGGCGTGCGATCTGCGGCTCGCCAAGGAGAGTCAGAACAAGATCGGCCTTCCCGAGGTGAACCTGGGGGTGCTGCCCGGTACGGGCGGCACGCAGCGACTGGCCCGCATCGTGGGCAAGCCCCGCGCGATCGAGATGATGGTCAAGGGCGAGACGTTCTCGTTCGACCGGGCGAAGGAGATCGGCCTCGTGCACGAAGTCTTCCCCGCCGAGGGGTTCTGGGAGCAGGTGGTCCTTTACGCGAAGCAGTTCTGTCCGCCTAACAAGGCTTCCAAGGCGGTGGGCCTGATCAAGCGCGCCGTGCAGTCCGGGGCCGAGGTGCCGTTCGAAAGCGGGCTGACGCTCGAGCGCGAGCTGCAGCAGCAGCTGTTCCAGAGCGACGACGCGAAGGAAGGCATCGCGGCGTACGTCGAGAAGCGGGTCGCGGAGTTCCAGGGCCGGTGAGCCGGTGAAGACGGACCTCTTCATCGGGAACGCGTGGCACCCGGCCGCGAGCGGCAAGCGCTACGGCGTGATCAATCCGGCGACCGAGGAGTGCCTCGCCGAGGTGGCCGAGGGGGACGCGGCGGACATCGACCGAGCGGTGCAGGCCGCGCGCACGTGCTTCGACTCCAAGGACTGGCAGGGGCTGTCTCCGCGCAAGCGCGGCGCCCTGCTGTTCCGGCTGGCCGACCTGCTGGAGCAGCGCGCCCAGGATTTCGCCGAGCTCGAGACGCGCAACAACGGGAAGCCGCTGTTCGAGTCGAAGATCGACATTGCCATGGCGGTGCAGACCTACCGCTATTACGCCGGGTGGGCGGACAAGCTGACGGGCGACACGCTGCCGGTGGACGGGCCGTTCTTCGCCTACACCCTGCGCGAGCCGGTCGGCGTGGTGGGGGCGATCGTGCCGTGGAACTTCCCGCTCAACCTCGCCTCCTGGAAGATCGCGCCGGCGCTGGCCGCCGGGTGCACGGTGGTCTTGAAGCCGGCGCACGAGACCCCACTCACGGCCCTGCTGCTCGGCGACCTCGTCGTCGAGGCGGGCCTGCCGCCGGGCGCGCTCAACGTCGTGCCCGGCATGGGCACGGCGGCGGGGGCTGCGCTGGTGCGACATCCCCAGGTGGACAAGATCGCCTTCACCGGCTCGACCGAAGTGGGCCAGTGGATCATGCGCGAGGCGGCGGGGACCGTGAAGCGCGTGACGCTCGAGCTCGGCGGCAAGAGCCCGAACATCATCTTCGCCGACGCGGACCTCGCGGCCGCCGTGCGCGGCGCCCAGACCGGGATCTTCTATGGAAAGGGCGAGGTGTGCGCGGCCGGGTCGCGGCTCCTGGTCGAGAAAGCCGTCCACGACCAGGTGGTGGAGCAGCTCGCGGAGCGGGCCAAGAAGCTCACCCCCGGCGACCCCTTCGACAAGAACACGCGGCTCGGCGCGCTCGTCTCGCAGCGCCAGCAGCAGAAGGTCCTCTCCTACATCGCGGCCGGAAAGAAGGAAGGGGCGGCGCTCGTGGCGGGGGGCAACCCGGCCCAGGTGAACGGCAAGGGGTACTTCGTCGAGGCGACCGTGTTCGACGGAGCGCGGCCCGGAATGACCATCGTGGACGAGGAGATCTTCGGGCCCGTGCTGGCGGTGCTGTCCTTCGACGACGAGGCGGAGGGGATCGGGCTTGCGAACCGCACCCTGTACGGCCTCGCCGCCGGGGTGTGGACCAGGGATGTCCAGAAGGCGCACCGCGTCGCGCGCGCGATCAAGGCCGGAACCGTGTGGGTGAACAGCTACAACTTCTACGACGCCGCGGCGCCGTTCGGCGGCTACAAGTTCTCCGGGTTCGGGCGGGACCTCGGGAAAGCAGCGCTCGAGAGCTACACGGAGATCAAGACGGTCTGGGTTGGGCTGTGAGGGCGGTAGCGGGCGGTAGAGGGCGGTAGAGGGCGCTATGGTCGATCGCGAGGCATACATCTGTGCAGCGTTGCGAACGCCCGTCGGGAAGCACGGCGGGGCGCTGGCGCGGGTGCGCGCCGACGATCTCGCCGCCGTCCCGATCAAGGCGGTGGTCGGGCGCACGGGAATCGATCCCCGCGCGATCGACGACGTGATCCTCGGCTGCACCAACCAGGCGGGCGAAGACAACCGTAACGTTGCCCGGATGGCGCTGCTCCTCGCCGGCCTCCCCGTAGAGGTGCCGGGGCAGACCGTGAACCGGCTGTGCGGCTCCGGGCTGCAAGCGGCGGCGAGCGCGGCCCAGGCGATCAAGGCTGGCGAGGGGGAGGTGTTCATCGCCGGAGGCGTCGAGAACATGAGCCGCGCTCCCTATGTGATGCTCAAGCCGGGCGAATCCTGGAGCCGCAGGCCGCCCGAAGTGGCGGACACGACGGTCGGCTGGCGGTTCGCGAACCCGCGCCTCAGCACGGAGTGGACGATCTCGCTCGGCGAGACGGCCGAGGTCGTGGCGGAGCGTTACAAGATCGGCAGGGCCGAGCAGGACGCGTTCGCGGTAGAGAGCCAGCGGCGCGCCGAGCGAGCGCTCTCAGACTGCGTGTTCACCGACGAGCTCGTTCCCGTGCCCCTCGCGGACGGCTCGAGCTTCGCGAAGGACGAGTATCCGCGGCCCGGAACGACGCTCGAGTCGGTCGCGAAGCTCAAGCCCGCGTTCCAGCAGGGCGGCACGGTGACGGCCGCGAGCTCCAGCGGGATCAACGACGGGGCGGCGGCCCTGTTGGTCACGGGCGACAAGGGCGGCAGTGGTGGCCCGGAGCCGCTGGCGCGCATCGTGGCGACCGCGGTGGCGGGCGTGGATCCCAGCTGCATGGGGCTGGGTCCCATTCCAGCGACCCAGAAGGTGCTCAAGCGGGCCGGGCTCAAAATCGACCAGATTGATCTCGTCGAGCTGAACGAGGCATTCGCCGCGCAGGCGATCGCCTGCATTCGCGAGCTCAGGCTCGACCCCGCGAAGGTAAACGTCTACGGCGGGGCGATCGCGCTGGGTCATCCGCTCGGCGCCACGGGCGCGCGGATTCTGACGACCCTCGTGCACGCCTTGCACCGTACGAAGTCCCGTTACGGCTTATGCACGATGTGCATCGGCGTGGGCCAGGGGATCGCCATGGTGGTGGAGCGCGGGTGATGGCCGCGTACGACCGGGTGCTGGTCGACATCTCGGAGGGGATCGGCACACTGACCCTGAGCCGTCCCGAAAAGCTGAACGCGTTCGACCGCGAGATGTGCCGCGACCTGATCGACGCGCTGCGGATGTTGTCCGGGAGCGACCAGGTGCGCGTGATCCTCCTCACCGGCGCGGGCCGGGGGTTCTGCGCGGGCGCGGACCTCGGAACGCTGGCCGAGGGGGCGGCGGAGCTCGTCGGCGCCGGCCGAGAGGTGCCGGTCCTGATCCGCGCGGCGCCGCAGCCGGTGCTCGCCGCGGTGAACGGGCCCGCGGCGGGTGGTGGGGCGAACCTGGCGCTCGCGTGCGACTACCGCATCGCCTCGGATCAGGCGTCCATCGGACAGGTGTTCCACAAGCTCGGGCTCGTGCCCGACTGGGGCGGGAGCTTCTTCCTCCCCCGGCTCGTGGGTCCGTCCACGGCGCTGGAGCTCGTGTGGAGCGCCCGCATGGTGCCCGCCGCCGAGGCGCTGGCGCTGGGGCTGTTCGACCGCGTGGTGCCGCAGGAGCGGCTGCAGGCCGAGGCGCGGGCGCTGGCGCGGCTGTGGGCGAGCCAGCCCCCGCTCGCCGTGCGGCGCGCCAAGGAAGCGCTGTACGTCAGCGAGCAGAGCACGCTCGCCTCGATGCTCGAGCTCGAGCTGGCGCAGCAGATGGAGCTGTTCGCGACCCCCGAGGCGCAGCGGCGCATCGGGGCATCCCGTGCCCAGAGGAGCCACTGATGGTCCGCAAGCTGAGCAACTTCGACGACTGGATCGACTACTTCCGCTACTGGCAGGACTCGATCGGCTTGCCTCAGGGTGAGCTCCGCAACTTCCAGTTCGATGCCAAGTTCGGGGATCCGGAGGTGCCGCACATCGAGTTCGGTCACTACCGGGGTCAGCGCAAGTGGCCCAGCGTGATGCACATCCCGGATCAGCGCATCCGCGACGCGCTGCTCAACCTGATCGTCTACCAGGGCGACACCGAGTTCGCCTCCGTGGAGCAGCAGCGGAATCTGCTGGGTCATGCGCCCACGGACTACGACCTGCTCGCCCTCATGCGGGTGATGACGGAGGAGATGCGGCACGGGTGGCAGATGTCCTACCTCCTGTGCGCGCATTTCGGCGACGAGGGGAAGCGCGAGGCCGCGAAGCTGCTCGAGCGCCGGGCCGACGACGGCGAGCGGCTGCTCGGCTCCTTCAACGAGATCGTCGCCACCTGGCTCGACTTCTTCACTTACACGCAGTTCATCGACCGCGATGGGAAGTTCCAGCTGAAGATGCTGTCGGTGTCCGCGTTCGATCCGCTGTCACGCTCCATGGGGCCGATGCTCAAGGAGGAGTCCTTCCATTTAGGCACTGGGAACAACGGGTTGCTGCGCATCGTGAAGGCCGGCAAGATGCCGGCCGAGACGATCCAGAGGTTCTTCTACAAGTGGGTCCCGACCGCGTTCGACCTGTTCGGGAACGATAATTCCTCCTCGGCGCACTGGGCCTACGTGTGGGGACTGAAGGGGCGCTACGACGAGCGGGAGAACGCGCAGGAGCCGGACAAGGCGAAGCTGAACGAGTACGCGCGCGAGCTGTATCGCCAGGAGATCGTCAAGCTCGTCGAGCGTCTCAACATGTTCATTCCGGAGCGCGAGCGCTGGCTCAAGGTCCCCGAGCTCAAGTTCAACCGCAAGATAGGAGTGTACGCGCATCAGATGTACACGGTGGACGGCGAGCCCATCGACTCGAAGGAGCGCTACGCGGCGTACCTCAAGACCGTGCTCCCCCAGGCCCGGGACTACGAAGTCGTGAAGGACATCGAGCGGGAGCCGGACTGGATCGAGGCGAAGAAGGCGGACAGCCTCCTCAAGCAGTGAGCCGCGCGCTCGTCATCGCCCACCGCGGCGCGTCGGGCTACGAAGTCGAGAATTCCCTCGCCGCGTTCCGCGCCGCGGCCCGCCTGGGCGCCGACGGCGTCGAGCTGGACGTGCACGCCACCGCCGACGGCACTCCGGTCGTCCACCACGACGAGACGATCGGCGGGACGCACCACATCCCCCACCTCAGCGCGCGACAGCTCCAGGGATTCCGCCTTGCGAACGGCGAGCCGATTCCGACCCTGGCACAGGCGCTCGACGCCGCGGGGCGCACGCTCCAGGTCTTCGTGGAGGTGAAGTCCCTGGCGCCCCAGTTCGACGGGCGGCTGCTCGAGGTCCTGGACCGGGGGCCGAACCCGGCCGGCTACGCGGTGCACAGCTTCGACCACCGCATCGTGCGGCGCCTGGGCCAGGCGCGGCCCTCCCTGCCCCGTGGCGTGCTCAGCTCCGCGTATCTGGTGCGGCCGCTCGCGGCGCTGGAGGACGCGGGCGCCACCACCCTGTGGCAGGAGCGGACCATGGTCGACCGGGCGCTCGTCGAGGCGATGCACGCCGCCGGGCACCGCATCGTCGCATGGACCGTGGACGAGCCCGAGGACATGCGGCGCCTCATCGGGCTCGCCGTGGACGGGATCTGCACCAACTTCCCCGACCTGGGCCGCCGCGCGATCGAGGCGGCGGCGTGAGGGTCGCCCGCGTCGCCGTGGTCGGCGCCGGCACGATGGGCCACGGCATCGCCTACGCCGCGGCACTCGGGGGCTGTCGCGTGGCGCTCACGGACAGCCGCGCCGACGCGCTGGCGCGCGCCCTGGAGCGGATCCGGGAGCTCGTCGCGGGCGGTGTGAAGCGCGGCAAGCTGACGGAGGCCGACGGCGCGGCGGTGGTGCAACGCCTGCGCGCCGACGCCCGGCTCGGCGCCGCCGTCACGGACGCCGAGGTCGTGATCGAGGCCGTGGTCGAGGACCTCGCCATGAAACGCCGCCTGTTCGCGGACCTGCAGGACGCCGCTCCCCACGACGCGCTGCTCGCGACGAACACGTCGTCGCTCTCGATCGCGGTGATTGCGCAGGCGGTGCGCGATCCGGCCCGGGTCCTGGGGCTGCATTTCTTCAACCCCGTGCATGCCATGAGGCTCGTCGAGGTCGTGACGCACGAGCGCTCGGACCCCGGGGTCATCGATCGGGCCGTCGCCTTCGCCCGCCAGCTCGGCAAGGAGCCGATCCTCGTCAAGGACTCCCCCGGCTTCGCCTCGAGCCGCCTCGGCGTCGCGCTCGGCCTCGAGGCGATGCGCATGCTGGAGCGGGGAGTGGCCACGGCGGAGGACATCGACAAGGCGATGGAGCTGGGCTACAACCACCCGATGGGGCCCCTCAAGCTGACCGACATCGTGGGGCTCGACGTGCGGCTCGCGATCGCGGAGTACCTGCACCGCACGCTCGCGGAGCCGCAATTCGAGCCGCCGCGGATCCTGCGCGACAAGGTCTCGAAGGGCGAGCTCGGAAAGAAGGCGGGAAAGGGGTTCTACTCCTGGAGCGACTGACCCGCATCACCGACGTCCACATTCACATCCAACCCTGGCGCGACCTGAAGCCGCAGGTGGCCGCGGCGATGCGACGTGACAAGGAGCAGCAGTGGGAGCTCCTCACCGCCGTCATGGACGACCCCCGGGCCCTGCTCGAGATCATGGACCGGGCGGGGGTGTGGCGGGTCGGGCTCGTGAATTATCCGGCGCCCGACGTGATGGGCTTCACCGTAACGACGAACGACTTCGCGGCGCGCTATGCGCGGGCGAACCCCGAGCGGCTGCTGCCCTACGGCGGCGTGCATCCCCGTCATACCAGCGACCCGGCGGGCGACGTTGACCGGCTGATCGACCTGGGCCTGCGGCTGTGCAAGATCCATCCCCCGCACCAGGGGTTCCCCGCCAACGCCTACACCGACGGCCTCGACGCGCTGGGCGCGATCTACCGGCGCGCGGAGCAGCGCGGGCTGCCGGTGATGGTGCACACCGGGACCAGCGTATTTCCCGGCGCGCGATCCAAATACGGCAATCCGATGGAACTGGACGACGTCGCCATCGACTTCCCGGACCTGCAGCTCGTGATGGCGCATGGGGGGCGCCCGCTGTTCATGGCGGAGGCGTTCTTCATTCTGCGACGGCACCTGCAGGTGAGGCTCGACGTCTCCGGGATTCCCCCCGCCAGGTTGTTGGAGTACTTTCCGCGCCTCCCGGAGATCGCCGACCGCGTGCTGTGGGGCACCGACTGGCCGAGTCCCGGGGTGAAGGACATGAAGCGGAACATCGACCAGTTTCTCGCGCTCCCGCTCGACGCCTCGCAGCGAAAGGCCATCCTCGAGACCAATGCGTTGGCTCTGTTCCCTACTCGGTAGCGTCGCGGCGGCCGCGGGCGCCGCGGGCGCGGCCGCCCAGTCCTCGCCGGCGCAGCAGCTCCAGTTCGACGTCGCCGCCATCCCGGCGACGCGGGATTCGTTCGTGTTCCTGTTGCGCGGCGAGCCCCGCGGCTTCGCCGTGTGGCAATACGAGATCCGCTCGGTGGAGATGGGCCAGGACATCGTGTTCACGGCCCGCTCGGAGTTTCGCCCCGCCGAGGAGGAGCGGCTCCGCGTCGTGCTGAACCGCCTCACGGGCGCGCCCGTCGCCTCGTTCCATCACATCGATCTGTTTGCGCCCGGGAGCGACACGGTGATGGTGGAGCACGACCTCGACGTGAAACGCGGGGACGTCGAGGGACGGCGCAGGGTCGGGAGGCGGAACGGCGACGTGCAGATCATCCCCGTGTCGAAGCCCCTGCCTGCGGGCGCCGTGTGGTCGAGCTACGTGCTATACGCAGCGGCGGTGACGAACCTCGCGCCGGGCGATTCCCTCACCGTCCCGGTCTACAAGGAGTTCCAGGACACCGTCGTCACCGTGAGCCTGGTCGCCGGGCAGCCGACCGCGGTGCAGGTGCCGGCGGGGCGATTCGAGGTGCTGCCGATCAAGAACGAAGACTTCGTGGTCTACGTGACCCGCGCCGCGCCCCGGCGGGTAGTGAAAGGCGAAACCGCGGACCGGGCGTTCAGCTTCCAGCTCGCCCGCATCGGGCGGGTCGTGCCCAGCCAGCCCTAAACGGAGCGACCGCGCCATGCGTAGCCTTCACGTGCGTCCCTCCCTCCTGCTGGCCGTGGGGCTCGTCGCCCTCGCGCCGGCCCAGCTCGCCGCCCAGGGGGGACGAATCAGCTACGAGAGCTTCGCGCTGCCGAACGGCCTGCGGGTCGTGTATTCCGAGGACCATTCGACGCCCATCGTGACGGTGGACCTGTGGTACCGCGTCGGGTCGCGCAACGAGCGGCCGGGACGCGGCGGGTTCGCTCACCTGTTCGAGCACCTGATGTTCCAGGGCTCGGCCCACGTGAAGAAGGCCGAGCACTTCCAGCTGATCGAGCGGGCGGGCGGGTCGTTGAACGGCTCGACGCACGACGACTACACGAACTACTACGAGACGGTGCCGTCCAACCGCCTGAACCTCGCCCTGTGGCTCGAGGCGGACCGGATGCGCTCGCTCGCGATCACGGACGAGAACTTCCACAACCAGCGCGAGACGGTGAAGGAAGAGCGGCGGCTGCGCGTGGACAACCAGCCCTACGGCGCGGCGTTCACGGACGGCATCGTGATGGCGTTCGACAGCGCGACCTGCTTCGCCTACGCCCATCCGACCATCGGCTCGATGGACGACCTCAACGCGGCGAAGCTCGAGGACGTGCAGGCCTTCTTCGACACGTACTACGCGCCCAACAACGCCACCCTCGTCGTGGTGGGCGACTTCCGGCCGGGCGAGCTGCGCCGCTTGGTGAATGAGTATTTCGCGGACGTGCGGAGCCACGCGACGCCACCGCCGGTGAGCTGCGACTGGAAGGTCGGGCCCGGCGAGCGGCGGCGCGATGTCGAGGACGCGCACGCGAACCTGCCGGCCGTCGTGCGCTACTACCGCGTCCCGCCGGACGACGACCCCGACACCCCCGCGCTCGACCTCTTGAACACGATCCTGGGCGAGGGCGAGAGCTCCCGCCTCAACGTCGGCGTGGTGCGGCACGACCAGGCCGCGCTGCAAGCGGCCACGTTCATCCTGAACGAGCGCCGCGGCCCTGGCGTGCTGATCGCCTACGGCGTCGCGAACCAGCACGTGGACGTACGCCGGCTGGACAGCCTCCTCGTCCGGGAATTGGACAGCGCGCGGGCGGGGGGCGTGACGGCGGAAGAGCTGGCGCGTGCCAAGGCCACGTTCCGGGCGAACTTCATCCACCAGCACGAGGCCACGTTCGGTAGGGCGGAAGCCCTGAATCATTACGACCTGCTCCACGGGGCACTGGCCGCCGTGAACACCGACCTCGACCGCTACCTCGCGGTCACCGCGGACGATATCCGCCGCGTCGCCGGGAAGTATCTCGTAGCGGCCAATGCGGCGGTGCTGATCGTGCGGCCCAAGGCCGCGCCCGAGAGCTCGGGAGGTGCGCAGTGAAGGCGGTCAGGCGGTTAGGCGGTTGCGCGCTTGGAACGCTGCTCGCGTCAGCGATCGTTCTAACCGCCTATCCGGCTAACCGGCTATTCGCCCAGGGCTTCCCCACCCGGCCACCGAGGCCGGCGCGGCTCGCGCCGGTCCGGTTCCCGCCCTTCACCGAGACCCGACTCGCGAACGGGCTCGACGTCATCGTGATCGAGCATCACGAGCAGCCGGTGCTGTCGGTGAGCTTGAGCTTCCGGGCCGGAGACGCCTACGATCCCGCCGGCAAGAACGGCCTCGCGGAGCTCGTGGCGGAGCTCTTGAGCAAGGGGACGGGGACGCGCACCGCGGAGCAGATCGCCGCGACGATCGAGGGTGTGGGCGGCAGTCTTTCGGCATCGTCGAACCAGGACTTCCTCACCGTCTCCGTGGATGCGCTCAGCGACGACGCCCAGCTCGCCTTCGATCTCCTGGGGGACGTCACGCTGCACTCCACGTTCCCCGCGAGCGAGCTCGACCTGGCGCGCACGCGGGCGCTCTCGGCGCTGGCCCTGCAGCTGTCGGAGCCGGCATCGCTGGCCGACCGGTTCTTCGCGCAGGAGCTGTACGGACGCCATCCCTACGCCCGTCACCCCACGGCGGAGAGCTACAAGGCGGTCACGCGCGACGACGTGGTGACGTTCGCGGCTCAGCGGCTCCGGCCGGCGGGGTCGCTCGTCGTCGTGGCTGGCGACGTCACGGCGGCGCAGGTGCAGGACCTCATCGCGAAGACCTTCGGCAGCTGGCGTGGGGCCGCTCCCGGTGCGCTGCCCCCTGGTGCCGTGCCGAGTAAGACCGCGACCGACGTCCTGCTGGTGCACCGCCCCGGATCCGCCCAATCGAACATCATCGCGGGGAACACGACGATCCTCCCGACCGATCCGGTCTATTACGCCGGTCGCCTCGTGACGCAGGTCCTGGGCGGCGGCGCCGACGCACGGCTGTTTCTCATTCTGCGCGAGCAGAAGAGCTGGACCTACGGCGCCTACGCCGCGCTGCGCCGGTACCGCGGCCTCGGCTACTGGCAGGCCACCGCCGAGGTGCGCACGGAAGTGACCGACAGCGCGCTGGCGGAGCTGCTGCACCAGATCGACCGCATCCGTACGGAGGTCATTCCCGACAGCGAGCTCGCGGGCGCCAAGGGCTTCCTCGTCGGCTCGTTCCCGCTCGTGATCGAGACTCCGAGTCAGATCGCCGCCCAGGTGGCGAACTCCCGGCTGCTGGGCCTGGGCGACGACTACCTGCGCCTGTACCGCGAGCGTCTGAGTGCGGTGACCGCGCTGCGGGCTCGCGCGGCCGCGCAGCGCCTGTACCGGCGCCGCGGCCTCGCGATCGTCGTGGTGGGGGACGCGACGCAGGTGTACGACCGGCTCAAGACCATCGCGCCGGTGCGTGTGGTGGACGCCGACGGCCGGCGGCTCACTCCCGCCGACCTCGCGCCGCAGGCGCGTCCCGTCGCGCTCGACCCGGCGCAACTCGTGTCCCGCAGCGACAGCTCCCGCGTCGTGGTGCAGGGCAACCCCATCGGCGCGACGGTGTCGGCGGTGCGCCGCACGGCGGACTCGCTCGTCTACACGGAGCGCAGCGTGCTGGGCGGCGTGTTCGAGCAGGCCACCACCATCGCATTCGATCCCGCAGACGCGTCGGTCAAGTCCGTGGTGCAGGTGATCACGCAGCAGGGCAAGAAGGCGGAGACGCGCCTCACGTACGGCGACGGACGGGTGAAGGGACATGGCGCCGGGCCGCAGCCGGACGGCGGGGTGAAGGAATTCGACATTGACACGGCGGTCGCCGCCGGAACGTACGATGCCAGCGCCGTGCCCGTGGTCGCCCCAGCGCTGCCGCTCGCCCCGGGCCAGACGTTCAACCTGAGTTTCTTCTCGTCGGACGAGAACACCACCAAAGTGCTCAGCTTCAAGGTCGGCGCCCCGGAGCCGGTGACCGTTCCCGCGGGCACGTTCCAGGCCTACCGGGTCGACGTCACCGGCTCGCGGGTGCCATTCGTGATGTACGTGACCACCACGACGCCGCGGCGGGTCGTCAAGACCGAGTTCATCGGCCAGCCGTTCGTCGTCGAGCTGGTCAAATAGCCCAGAACGGAGGAAGCGCGATGCGCAGAGCTTCGTATGTCGTCCTCGCGGCGCTCGCCGGGGGCTGCGCCTCCGCGGGGGCCCGCCAGGCGTCGAAGCCCACGCCCCAGGCAGCCCAAGCCGCAGAGTCGAGCAGCACCGAGCGCGCCCAGTATCCCTCCAGCTATCGCCGCCATCCCAACCCGCCTGTCGTGATCCGCAACGCGACGATCATGACCGCCACGGGACAAGAGATCGCCAACGGGTCGCTCTTGATGAAGGACGGGAAGATCGTGGCGATCGGGAAGAGCGTGGATGCGCCGGCGGACGCCGCGGTGGTGGACGGCACGGGGAAGTACGTGACGCCGGGACTGATCGATGACCACTCGCACCTCGGCGTCTACGCGGCGCCGGGCACCGACGCCGAGTCCGACGGCAACGAGGCCACGAACCCGGTGACGGCGGAGGTGTGGGCCGAGCACTCGTTCTGGCCGCAGGATCCGCAGATCCCCCTCGCCATCGCGGGCGGGATCACGACGATCCAGGCGCTCCCCGGCTCGGCGAACCTGATCGGCGGGCGCAGCGCCATTCTCAAGCTGATTCCGGCGCGCACCGTCCAGGAGATGAAGTTCCCCGGCGCGCGCTACGGGCTCAAGATGGCCTGCGGCGAGAACCCCAAGCGCGTGTACCACAGTCGCGGCCCGTCCACCCGGATGGGGAACATGGCGGGCTATCGCGAAGCCTTCAGCCAGGCCGAGTCGTATCGCCGCCGCTGGGACAAGTGGCACAAGGACCACCAGGGAGACCCGCCGGAGCGCAACTTGAGGCTCGAGACGCTGGCCGAGGTGTTGCGCGGCAACATCTACGTCCAGAACCACTGCTACCGCGCCGATGAGATGGCTCAGATGCTCGACCTGGCGCACGAGTTCGGGTTCAAGATTCGCTCCTTCCACCACGCCGTGGAGGCGTACAAGATCGCCGACCTCTTGGCCAGGGAGGGGACCTCGGTATCGGTGTGGGCGGACTGGTGGGGCTTCAAGGAAGAGGCGATGGATGGCATCCATGAGAACGCGGCCCTGAACCAGGCGGCGGGTGGCCGACCGTTGATTCACTCGGACAGCCCGAGCGGCATCCAGCGACTGAATCAGGAGGCGGCCAAGGCGATGTACTACGGGCAGCGATCGGGGATCCCGGTGACGCGCGAGCAGGCGCTCCGCTGGATCACGGCCAACCCGGCGTGGGCGCTGGGGCTCGACTCGGTCGTCGGCACCCTGGAGCCGGGCAAGATGGCGGACGTGGTCGTGTGGTCGGGCGATCCGTTCTCGGTGTACGGTAAGGCGGTCCAGGTCTACAACGACGGTTGGCTCGTGTACGACCGCAACGACCCGGCCCACCAGCCGCGCACCGACTTCGAGCTGGGCCAGACGCCCCCACCCGGGAGCGACCGATGATCGCCCTGCTGCTTGCCCAGACCATCGCGATCACGGGCGGGACGGTCTATCCCGTCTCTGGTCCCAAGATGGAGAACGCCACCGTCCTGATCCGCGACGGGCGGATCACCGCGGTCGGCCCCGCTGTCACCGTTCCCGGGGACGCGACGCGCATCGATGCCCGGGGCAAGTGGGTGACGCCCGGCCTGATCGACGGCGGCACCCAGCTCGGCCTGACGGAGATCAGCGCGGTCAACGCGACCAACGAGGGTGCGTTGCGGGGCAGCGACGTCGCCGCGGCGTTCAACGTGGCCGAGGGCATCAACCCCGCGTCGACCCTCATTCCCGTGACCCGGGTCGAGGGCGTTACGACGACGCTCGCCGCGCCGGCCAGCGGCTGGATCTCCGGTCAGGCAGTCCTGATCGACCTGGACGGGGCGACGATCGAGCAGATGCTCGTCCGCTCGCCGGTCGGAATGCTGGTAGACCTGTCCGAGGGATCGAAGAGCGCCGGGGGCGGCTCGCGCGCCGGCGTGGCGCAGCGCCTGCGGCGGGTGTTCAGCGACGCGCTCGAGTACTCCCGGCGCCGCACGGAGTACACGCGGGCCCAGATGCAACAGCTGGCCGCCCCGGCGGCCGACCTCGAGGCGCTGCTCCCGGTGCTGCGGGGCCAGGAGCCGCTGATCGCGTTCGCGAACCGCAGGAGCGACATGGAAACGGCGCTCCGCATCGGGCGCGAGTTCAAGCTCAAATTGATCCTCGCGGGCGCCCAGGAGGGGTGGATGATCGCGCCCGAGCTCGCGGCGGCCGGAGTGCCGGTGCTGGTGCAACCCCTCGACAACATCCCGAGCTACGACGCCTTGGGCGTGCGCTACGAGAACGCCGCGGTGCTCGCGAAGGGGGGGGTGAAGGTCGCGCTGCTCGAGACCGACACCCACAACGCGCGCGACCTGCGTCAGCAGGCTGGGAACGCCGTGTCGTACGGGATGGCGTGGGACCAGGCGCTGCGCGCGGTGACGCTCGCCCCCGCCGAGATCTTCGGCGTGGGCGACCGCTACGGCTCGCTGGACGCGGGGAAGGTGGCGAACGTGGTCGTGTGGTCCGGGGACCCGTTCGAGTTCACTACGGCGGTGGAGCATGTGCTCATCCGGGGCCGAGAGATCCCGCTGAAGAGTCGCCAGACGGAACTGTTTGAGAGGTACAAGACGCTGCCGCCGAAGTACTAGGGGGGACGAGTCGGACAGAGTCGGACAGGGACGGACAGTGTCGGACAAGCAAAGGTTGTTGCACCTGGGGCGTTGAATTGGTTACTCGCGCCCCGGGGCCTTGACTAGCTTCGCAAAGATGCAGCCCTTCGAACGGCTCGAGGCCTGGAAGGTTTCCCATGAGCTTGCCCTGGCGGTATATCGCGCTACCGAATCATTTCCACGGCAGGAACTCTACGGCTTGACGTCCCAAGCTCGCCGGGCGGCGCTCTCCATTCCCACGAATGTGGTCGAAGGATCAGCCAAGCGCGGTCCTGCAGAGTTTCGACGATTTCTCGACATCTCACTCGGCTCACTGGCCGAGTTGGCGTACCTCCTCATCTTCGCAAGGGACCGCCGAGTGCTTTCGCGAGAGGACTGGGCAGAGTTGGAGACGCTACGGAAGAGGTCTGCGTTTCTTGTGTGGAGGTTGTACGATTCCCTGCGTAAGTCCCTGAAGCGACAAAGCGGCGGGGGTTAGCCCGCCGCTCTCGCCTCTGCCGTCGCCGTCCGCCTCTGTCCGTCTCCGTCCGCCTCTTTTGCCGCCGGATACACACTCACCTTGTACCGCTTCTTGTTCTTGTGCTCGAACTTGACCTGGCCGTCGACAACCGTAAACAAGGTGTCGTCGGACGCGCGGCGCACGTTCTGCCCGGGGTGGAATTTCGTGCCCCGCTGCTTCACCAGGATGCTCCCCGCGCGCACGAACTCGCCCCCGAAGGCTTTGACGCCGAGGTCCTTGGGGCCCGAGTCGCGACCGTTGCGGGAGGAGCCGACGCCTTTCTTGTGGGCCACGAATTACCTCACTCGCCCTTGAGCTTCACGTCCGCGATGCGGACTTCGGTGAACGGCTGCCGGTGGCCGGCGTGGCGGCGGTAACCGGTGCGGCGCGCGAAGCGGTAGATCCGGATCTTCGGGCCCTTGCCGTGCCGCACCACTTCGACCGTCACCTTCGCGCCCTTCACGACCGGCTTCCCCGCGTGCACGTGCTTGCCGTCGCTCGCGAGCAGCACGTGGTCGAAGGTCACCTTGCTCCCCGGCTCGGCCTCGAGCTTGGGGAGCTTGAGCGTGACGCCGGGCTCGGCCCGGAACTGGCGGCTGCCGATGGAAAAGATGGCGTAGGTCATTGCGGCCGGAACTCTAACTCGTGCTTGAGGTTCGGTCAAGTAGACGTCAGACATCAGACGTCAGCTCCTGATGTCTGACCTCTGAGTTCTGATGTCTCTAGGCCACCGCATACTGCTCCGTAACGTCTCTCCCCGCCGGTTTCGCCATCATGCGGAATTCATCGAGGCGCATCATGGGATCGTCCCGGACCTCGAGCTCGAGCCCCGTCTGCTTCTCGAGTTGGCGCAAGAAGTTAGGCTCCTGCTCCACGAGGTACAGCGCCACCTCGGGGTGCAACCGCACCGCAAGCTGGCGCTCCCGGTGCTCGGCACCGGCGCGCTTCAGGGAACGCTCCATCCGCCGCACCACCACCTCGGGCCGGAACACACGTCCCGTGCCGTGGCAGGTCGGGCACTCGGCGGTCATCGAGTGCCACAGCGAGGGGCGGACCCGCTGGCGGGTCATCTCGACCAGCCCCAGCTCCGAAACGGCGAACGCCTTGGTGCGGGCGCGGTCGCGGCCCAGGTGGGCGCGCAGCTCCTGCAGCACCTTGTCGCGGTTGCCGCGGGACTCCATGTCGATGAAGTCCACGACGATGATCCCCCCGATGTCGCGCAGCCTCAACTGGCGCGCGACCTCGCGCGCGGCCTCGACGTTGGTCTTCAGGATCGTGCTCTCAGGGTCTTTCTTCCCGGTATAGCGTCCCGTATTCACGTCGATCGAGGTGAGCGCCTCGGTCGGCTGGATGATGAGGTAGCCGCCCGTCGGCAGCTCGACGCGGGGCTGGAACAGGCTGCGGATCTCGGCCTCGACGTCGTACTTGTCGAACAGCGAGGTCTCGTCCTCGTACAGCGTCACGCGATTCACGAGGTCCCGATCGACCTGCTTCAGGTAGCTGACGATCTCCTGGTGCAGCTGGCTCGAATCGACGAGCAAGGCGTCGACCTTGTCGCTGAACAGGTCGCGGATCGTGCCGCGCGTGAGGCTCGTCTCGCGCTGCAGCAGGGCCGGCGCGTGCGCTCCCGAGGCCTTGCGCTTGATCTTGCGCCACAGCCCGTGGAGGTGTTCGATCTCGCGCTTGCAGCTCTGCTCGGTCAGATCCTCCGCCACGGTGCGGATGATCCAGCCGCCCGAATCCTTGGGGACGAGCTTCGACACCATCTCCCGGAGCTTGGCGCGCTGCTCGCGGTTCTCGATCTTGCGGGAGACGCCGACCTTGGAGGCGAACGGCATGTACACGAGGAAGCGACCGGCCAAGGAGATCTGCGCGGTGACGCGCGGACCCTTGGTGCCGATCGGCTCCTTGATGACCTGAACGATCTTCGTCTGCCCGCGCTTCAGCTCGTCGGCGATGTTGGGCAGCTTGCGGCGGGAGGAGCGGCCGCCGTCGTCCTCGTCGGCCGCGCCGTTCTGCTCCGGAGGTTCGTCTTCGTCTTCCGACTCGATCAGGTCAGAGGCGTGGAGAAACGCGCTCTTTTCCGTCCCGATGTTGACGAAGGCGGCTTGGATGCCCGGCAACACGGCCTCGACCGTGCCCAGGTGGATGTCGCCCACCATGCGGCGGGCGTCGGGACGGTCCACCAAGAGCTCAGCAAGGCGGTCGTCCTCGAGGATGGCCACGCGCGTCTCGCGCGGGCTGCCACTGATCAGGATTTCGCGCTTCAAAGCAAGATCCCTCGGCACCGGTCGGCCAGCAGCCGCCCGGCGTCCTGTAATTGATCCAACAAGAGTTCTGTCCGGTCGGAGAACGGGGAGAGGCGACGAACCGGAGCAACCGATTGGCCTCGAGTCCAGCGAGAGTCCAATGCATACTCTAAATCTAAGTGGCCTTGCGACTTACGTCAACAGCCCCGAGATTAGTGCCGTGTCCGCACGCCGCCACGCTCCCCAGCGCGAGGGTCTGGTCCTGGTCGCCATGTTGGTTTCCGGCGCCGGCACGACGCCGGCCGCTCAAACGATCCAGTATCCCGCGGCGCGCCGGGGCGACGTGGTCGACGACTATCACGGCACCAAGGTGCCGGATCCCTACCGCTGGCTCGAGGACGTGGAGGCGGCGGAGACGCGCGCCTGGATCGAGGCCGAGAACCGCGTCACCGACGCGTACCTCGCGCAGATCGGCGAGCGTGACGGGATCCGCCGCCGGCTCACCGTGCTGTGGAACTACCCGCGCTACGGGCCGCCCTTCAAGAAGGCGGGCCGCTACTTCTTCTTCAAGAACGATGGGCTGCAGAACCAGTCGGTGCTGTACCGGCAGGCATCGCGCGCGGCCGAGCCCGAGGTGCTGCTCGATCCCAACACGTTCTCCCAGGACGGGACGGTGGCGCTCGCGACGCTCGCGCTTTCGGAGGACGGCCGGCAGCTCGCCTACGGCACGGCGGCGAGCGGTTCCGACTGGGTGGAGTTCCGAGTGCGGGACGTGGAGAGCGGGCGCGACCGCCCCGATCACGTGAAGTGGGTCAAGTTCTCCGACGCGTCCTGGACGCACGACGGCGCGGGCTTCCTGTACAGCCGTTACCCCGAGCCCGCGGGGGAGAACCCGCTCCTCGCCGAGAACCGATTCCAGAAGCTGTACTATCACCGCCTGGGGACCGATCAATCGCAGGACGTGCTGGTGTACGAGCGGCCCGATCACCCCGACTGGGGCGTGGCCGCCGAAGTCACGCACGACGGCCGTTACGCGATCCTCACCGTCTGGCTCGGCACCGACCGGCGCAACCGCGTCTACTATCTCGACCTGCGGGACGCGCGGCGGCCGCGCCTGACGGGTGACGTCGTGCGGCTGCTCGACGACTTCGACGCGAGCTACGGCTTCATCGGAAACGACGGGCCCGTGTTCTACTTTGTGACCGACCTGGACGCGCCGCGCAAGCGCGTGGTCGCGATCGACACGCGGCACCCGGAGCGTGCGCGCTGGCGGGAGGTCATCCCGCAGGGCGAGGACGTGATCGAGCTGGTATCGATCATCCACGACAGCTTCGTCGCGAGCTACCTGCACGACGCGCACTCGCGAGTGCGGCTGTTCCGGCTCGACGGCCGCTTCGTCAAGGACGTGGAGCTGCCGACGCTCGGCTCGATCACGCAGATCACGGGTGAGCGCAAGGACGACGAGATGTTCTTCGGGTTCACGTCGTTCCTCTATCCCACCACGATCTTCCGCTACGACTTCGCCACCGGGGACACGAGCGTCTTCAAGGCACCGAGCATCGACTTCGATCCGACGAAGTACGAGACCCGGCAGGTCTTCTACACGAGCAAGGACGGCACCCGCGTGCCGATGTTCATCACCCACAGGAAGGGCCTGCAGCTCGATGGCTCGAATCCGACGTACCTGCGGGGGTACGGCGGGTTCAACGTGAGCGAGACGCCGGCGTTCGCGGTGAGCGTCGTGGTGTGGCTCGAAATGGGCGGAGTGTACGCCGTGCCCAACCTGCGCGGCGGCGGCGAGTACGGTGAGGAGTGGCACCAGGCGGGGATGCACGAGAAGAAGCAGAACGTGTTCGACGACTTCATCGCGGCGGCGGAGTACCTGATCGGGCAGCGGTACACGTCCCCGGCGAAGCTCGCGATCGCCGGGGGATCGAATGGCGGGCTGCTGGTGGGCGCGGTGATGACGCAGCGGCCGGAGCTGTTCGGCGCCGCCCTTCCCGCGGTCGGGGTGATGGACATGCTGCGGTTCCACCGTTTCACGATCGGGTGGGCCTGGGTCACGGAGTACGGCTCGGCGGACAGCGCGCAGCAGTTCCCCTACCTCTCCAAGTACTCGCCCTATCACAACCTCCGGCCGGCGACGCGCTATCCCGCCACGCTGATCACGACGGCGGACCACGACGATCGTGTGGTGCCCGGGCATTCCTTCAAGTTCGCGGCGGCGCTGCAGGCCGCGCAGGCCGGGTCCGCGCCCGTGCTCATCCAGATCGAGACCAAAGCCGGCCACGGTGCCGGCAAGCCGACCAGCAAACTGATCGAGGAGCAGGCCGACCGTTGGGCCTTCCTCGTCAAGGTCTTGGGGATCACGGCCCCCGCGCGCGAATAGAAAGGACGCCCATGCCCAAGCTCAACTGCTCCCTGTGCAAGCGCCCCGTCGACAGCCGCCGGCTGGTATCTCCGCAGAAGATGGAGAACCAGATCCTCGAGATCATCAAACGGGAGCGGCCGGAGTGGGAGGCGACGCGCGGGATTTGCCGCGAGTGTCTCGAGCAGTACCGGGCCAAGAAGTTCCTGAACTACCTCGAGGCCGAATACCAGAAGATGTCGGAGATCGAGCAGTCGCTGGTGACGAAGATCGCGCGCCGCGGTCGCGTGACGAAGCTGGTGAACGCGGAATTCGAGGCGCACATGACGTTCGGCCAACACCTGGCCGACAGAGTTGCGCACTTCGGCGGGAGCTGGCCGTTCATCTTCATCTTCAGCGCGGTGCTCCTGGGCTGGATGGCGCTCAACTCCTGGGTCCTGGCCCGTCATTCGTTCGACCCGTATCCCTATATCCTCCTGAACCTGGTGCTCTCCGCGCTCGCCGCGATTCAGGCGCCCGTCATCATGATGAGCCAGAACCGGCAGGCGGAGAAGGACCGGCTGCAGGCGCAGCAGGACTACGAGATCAACCTGATGGCGGAGTTCGAGATCCGGGACCTGCACGACAAGCTCGACTCGCTGCGCTACAAGCAGTGGCACGAGCTGTGGCACATCCAGCAGCGGCAGCTCGAGCTGCTGGAGCACCTGCACAAGGAGTTGTCGCACCCCGAGGACCGGACGGCGGAGCCCGCGCCGTGGGTGCCGCCGGAGCTCTAGTCGATCAATTCGCCCAGCAACGACCGCGCGATCACGATCCGCTGGATCTCGCTCGTGCCCTCGCCGATCTCGCAGATCTTGGCATCCCGCATCATCCGCTCGACCGGGTACTCGGTCGTGTAGCCGTAGCCGCCGTGCAGCTGGACGGCCTTGGTCGTGGCACGCATGCACAGCTCGGAGGCGTACAGCTTCGCCATCGCGGCCTCGCGCTTGAAGGGGCGACCCGTCTGCTTGAGCCACGCGGCGTGGTAGACCAGGTGCTTGGCCGCCTCGATTTCCGTCGCCATGTCGGCGAGCGCGAAATGGACTCCCTGGAAGCTCGCGATCGCCTTGCCGAACTGCTTCCGCGTCGTCGTGTACTGCAGGCACTCCTCCAGCGCGCCTTCGGCGAGCCCGAGGGCGAGGGCACCGAGGCCGATGCGGCCGCCGTCCAGGGTCTGGAGGAACTGGCGAAAGCCGTTGTTGACCGGGCCGAGGACGTTCTCCTTGGGCACGATCGCGTCCTGGAACACGAGCTCCCGCGTGTCGGAGGCACGCCAGCCCAGCTTGTCCTCCTTCTTGGCGGCGTGGACGCCGGGGCATTTGGGAAGCGCCGGGTCGTGGCCGATGCCGACGCGCGCCGCCTCCGCCAGGTCCGATGTGTCCTTCGTCACGATGAAGGCGGTGATGCCCTCGGTCTTGCGCGCGCCGGGGTCGCTGCGGGCGGTGACGACGAAGATCTCGCCCACGCCCGCGTGGGTGATGAAGATCTTCGATCCGTTCAGGACGTAGTGATCGCCCCGCTCCACTGCGACCGTCTTGGTGCCGCCGGCGTCCGAGCCCGCCCCGGGCTCCGTGAGGCCGAAGCCGCCCAGCACCTTCCCCGCCGCGAGCAGCGGCACGTAGCGCCGCTGCTGCTCCGCGGTCCCGAAGTCCACGATGGGCGAGGTGCCGAGCGTCGTGTGGGCGCTCACCGTGATGGCGTGGCTGGCGTCGACCTTGGCGAGCTCGTGGATCACGATGATGTAGGAGAGGTAGTCCATCCCCGCGCCGCCCAGCTCCTCCGGCCAGGGGATCCCGAACAGCCCAAGCCCGGCCATCTGCTTGACATTGTCCCAGGGGAAGCGGCTCTCGAGGTCGTAGCGACGGGCGCTGGGTTTCACGACCTGCTGCGCGAAGTCGCGCACCATGTCGCGAACCTGGAGGTGCTGCTCGCTGAAGTAGAGGGAATCTTCCATGGGAGGGGAATCTAGCCCGTCGCCCCGAACCCCGCCGCGATGCAGTTGATCGAGAGCAGCAGCGGGGCGAGCGTGTCTTCCTCCGCCTTCCCCGCTGCCGCGCCGCGATAGCGCCGCAGCAGCTCGATCTGCTGGCGGTTGACCTGGTTCAAGGTCGGCAGCCGGCGCGCGAGGCGCTGGCGGAACTGGGGGAACCGCTCGGCGATCACGCCCTCGCCGGCGATGCGCCGCACGGTGGTCAGGGTGCGCTGCAGCTCCTCCTCGATCAGCCCGAAGATCTCGTCCCGCACCCGCACCTCCGCCACGAGCCCGGCGTACTCTCGCGCGATGCCGAGATCGACGTAGCCGAGCGTCTTCTCCACCTCGTCCACGATGAGGCGAAACAGGCGCGACTCGTTGAACATCCGCTTGAGCAGCGCCTCGCCGCGGGCGCCGCGCACCTCGAGGAAGGTCTGTAGCCCGCTCCCCACGCCGTACCACCCGGGGATGAAGTGTCGGTTCTGGGACCACGCGAACACCCACGGGATCGCGCGCAGGTCGGCCAGGGAGCGGGCCTCGGCGCGCCGCGCGGGACGCGAGCCGATGTTGAGGAGCGCGATCTCTTCGAGCGGGCTCGCGGCCTGAAAGTACGCGACCAGGTCCGGGTGCTCGATCAAGCGCCGGTACGCGGCGTGCGCGGCCCCCGACAGGGCCTCCATCGCCTCGTCGAACTCGGCGGTGGGCACGAGCGCCTCTTCGCGCTCCGACTTGATCGAGTGCTCGAGCACGCTCGCGGCGAGCAGCTCCGTCTGGTACGCGGCCGTGCCGCGGTTGGCGTACTTGAAGGAAACGACCTCCCCCTGCTCGGTGATCCGCAGCCGCCCCTGGATCGAGCCCGCGGGCTGAGCGGCGATCGCGCGCCCGGTCGGCGCGCCGCCCCGGCTCACCGAGCCCCCGCGCCCGTGGAAGAAGGCGATCGGCACGCCGCACTCGCGACCGAGGCGGGTCAGCTTGAGCTGCGTCTTCGCCAGCTCCCAGTTGGACGTGAGGAACCCGCCGTCCTTGTTGGAGTCCGAGTAGCCGATCATCACCTCGTGCACTCCGCCCAGCGCCCGGACGGTACGGCGCACCAGCGGCAGCTGGAGCAGCTCGCGCATGATCTCCGGCGCCCGCCGCAGGCCGTCGATCGACTCGAACAGCGGGACGATGGGGAGCGTGCAGCTCTCGATCGCGGCAGCATCGGCGAACAATCCGGCTTCCTTCGCGAGCAGGTAGCAGCCGAGCACGGCGTCGGTGTCGTGCGTCATGCTGAGGACGAAGCTGCCGATCGCTTCCCGGTCGAGCTGGTCGCGCATCTCGCGGATGAGACCAAACATGCCCAGCGTTTCGGTCTCTGCCGGGCCGAGGTCCGGGATGGTATGGCCCGGGCGGAGGGGCCGCGTGAGCTCCGCCTGCAGCCACGCCCGCCACGCGGGGCCGGCGCCGGGCGCGGGGGCTGCCGGGCCGCCGTGGCGCGCGCGCGCCAGGGCCGCCAGCGCCGCGTTCGTGCGGCTGGAGTTCTCGCGGATGTCGAGCCGGAAGGTGCTGAAGCGGAACGTCTCGACCTCGCGGCGCACCGGCCGTACCAGCCCATCGGCCGGGGCCGAGCAGCGCGCCTCCCGCAGCCCCGTCTCGAGTGTCCTCAGGTCGGCGATCAACGCCTCGGCGTGCGAGTAGCCCGAGCCCTCGGGGGCGGTCGCGCCGCGCTCGCTGCACGCGACGGTCACGTCGAGCCGACGCAGCATGCAGGCGAGATACTGGCGAAACACTTCCCCGGGGTTGCGCGCCGCGATCCGCTCCCCCTCCCCGCTCTCCGCGAGCCGTTGGCCGAGCGCCCGCCGGAACGACTCCGTCACGGGTGCGGCGCGCTCGGTGACGCTCAGCCCCCGCAGCAGGTCCTGCAGCCGCTGGCGGTAGCGGCGCAGGCTCGCGAGGCGGTTTTCGTGGAAGCACTCTCTCGTGACCTGGTTCGTGACGAAGGGGTTGCCGTCCCGGTCACCGCCGATCCACGATCCGCATTGGAAGAAGGGGCCGACCTCCCAGCGCTCGTCCGGATAGGCGTGGTGCAGCGCGCGCTCCAGCTTCTCCTGCAGCTCCGGTACGACGTCGAAGAGATTCTCGTTGACGAAATACAGCCCCCAGGCGAGCTCCTGGGCGACGGTGGGCTTCTCGAGCCGCAGCTCGCCCGTCAGCCACAGCAGCTCGATCTCGGTGCGGAGACCGTCGATCAAGCCCAGGCGCTCCCGCGGGGTCCAGCGCGGCGCCTCGAGGTCCACGAGCCGCCGATAGATGCGGCGGTGCCGCTCGAGCACGGTGACGCGTTTCGCCTCGGTCGGATGAGCGGTGATCACGGGCCGGACGCGCAGGTTGCTCACGAGCGCGCGCATCTCGTCGGCGCGCACGCCGGCGGTGGCGGCCGCCGTCACCACCTGGGCGAAGGTCCCGCGCAGCTGCTCGTAGCCGCGCTCGACCTCGCTCTGGCGCCGCTGCCGCATCGCGGCGTTCTGCTCGGCGATGGAGAGGAGCTGGAACCAGATCCCCTGCGCCTGGATTGTGCGGGCGAGCAGGTCGGGGGAGGCGCCGGCCGGGATCGCCGCTCCGGCGAGCACGGGCTCGATCTCCGGCGTGTGGGTGCGGATGACCGCGCGCAGCTGCTCGTCCAGCAGCGCCGCGATCTCCAGGCCGTAGTCGGAGGGACTCACACCACGCGGTCGCGCGGCGCCTGGCCGGAGAAGAAGGCCTTGAGATTCTCCAGCGCGCGGAACCCCATCGCCGCGCGGGTCTCGCGGGTCGCGCTCCCGAGGTGCGGCAGCAAGACCACGTTCTCCATCGCCAGGAGGTCGCGCGTGATCTGCGGCTCACGCTCGTAGACGTCCAGTGCCGCCCCGGCGATCGTTCCGGCTCGCAGCGCAGCCACGAGCGCCGCCTCGTCGACGACGTCGCCGCGCGCGGTGTTGATCAGGAAGGCCGTGGGCTTCATTAGGGCCAGGCGCTCGGCGTTGATCAGGTGCCGCGTCTCCGGCGTGGCCGGGCAATGCAGGGATACGAAATCGGCTGCGCGGATGACGTCCTCCACGCTGCGCTGCTGCTCCGCGCCCAGCTCCCGCGCCACGTCGCTCGCGGGCGGGTAGGGGTCGTGAAAGATCACCCGCATACCGAACCCGTGGTGCGCCCGCCGCGCCACCGCCTTCGCGATCCGGCCGAATCCGACGAGACCGAGCGTCTTGCCGCTCACCTTCGTGCCCAACAGGTGAGTGGGACGCCAGCCGGTCCACTGCCCCGCCCGGACGTGCCGCTCTCCTTCCCCGGCGCGGCGCGCCACCATCAGCATCAGCATCACCGCGTCGTCGGCCGTGTCGTCGGTGAGCACGTCGGGCGTGTTCGTGACCACCAGGCCGCGCGCTTTCGCCGCGGGGATGTCGATGTGATTGAACCCCACCCCGAAGTTCGCGAGGATTCTGGCCCGCAGCGGCTCTGCAGCGAGCGTGTCGGCGTTGAGCCGGTCGGTCACCGTGCAGAGCAGTGCATCGGCACCGCGGAGGGCGTCTTGCAGCTCCGTGGCGGCGAACGGGTGGTCGTCCGTGTTGAGGCGGGCGTCGAACTCACGGGCCACCTCCTCCTCCACCGGGGCCGGCAGGCGCCGGGTGACGACCACCCGCGGAGGGCGGGTGCTCACCGCTGCGCCATCGCGCGGCGCGGCGGGTTCTTGGCGACCGCCTGCGCGACGGTCGTGCCGAGCTCCGACGGGCTCGGGGCCACGATCAACCCCGCCGAGCGCATGATCTCCGCTTTCTCGGCCGCGGTGTCGCCGAAGGCCGAGATGATGGCCCCCGCGTGCCCCATGCGGCGGCCCTTGGGGGCGGTCAGTCCCGCGACGTAGCCGATCACCGGCTTCTTCATGTGCTCCTTCACGAACGTCGCGGCGTCGGCCTCCTGGGGTCCGCCGATCTCGCCGATCATCATCACGGCGTCCGTTTCCGGGTCCTGCTCGAAGAGCACCAGCATGTCGACGAAGGAGCTGCCGTTGATCGGGTCGCCCCCGATGCCCACGCTCGTCGAGATGCCGACCCCGAGGGCGCTCATCTGCGACGCCGCCTCGTAGCCGAGGGTACCGGAGCGCGTCACGACGCCGACCCGGCCGCGCTGGTAGATGTGGCCCGGCATGATCCCCATCATCGCCTTCCCGGCGCTGATCACGCCGGCGCAGTTCGGGCCGATGAGCCGCGTGCGCCGCTCCTTGGCGTAGCGCCACAGATAGCGCTTCACGGTCATCATGTCCTGGGCGGGTACCCCGTCGGTGATCGTCACGACCAGCTGGATCCCCGCATCCGCCGCCTCCATGATCGCGTCGGCGCAGTAGGGCGCCGGCACGAGCACGAGGCTCGCCGTGGCGCCGGTGGCGGTGACCGCCTCCTTCACGGTGTTGAACACGGGCCGGCCCAGGTGGGTGGTGCGGCCTTTCCCGGGCGTCACACCCCCCACCACGTTCGTGCCGTAGGCGATCATCTCCTTGGCGTGGAAGGTGCCCTTGTCGCCCGTGAACCCCTGGATGACGACCGGCGTCTTCTCATCGAGCAGGATGCTCATGACCTCAGTGTCTCATCGTCGCCTGCTCGGCGAGCGCCTTGTTGCGGGCCGCGACGACCCGGTCCGCCGCGTCTGCCAGCGCGTCGGCGGTGATGATCGGGAGGCCGCTCTCCCGCAGGATGCGGCGGCCTTCCTGGACGTTGGTGCCGGCGAGCCGCACGACGAGCGGCACCGGGACCTCGATCTCCCGCACCGCCTGCACCACACCCTGCGCGACCCAGTCGCAGCGATTGATGCCGGCGAACACGTTCACGAGGATCGCGTTCACCTTGCGGTCGGCGAGGACCAGCCGGAAGGCCGCGGCGACGCGGTCGGGGCTCGCTCCACCTCCGATGTCGAGGAAATTGGCCGGCTCGCCCCCCGCGTGCTTGATCATGTCCATCGTGGCCATCGCGAGCCCGGCGCCGTTGATGATGCAGCCGATGTCGCCGTCCAGGGCCACGTAGTTCAAACCGTGCTCGGCGGCCTCGGCCTCGCGCGGATCCTCCTGGGCGTAGTCCCGCAGCTCCGCCACGTTGAGGCGGCGGAACATCGCGTTGTCGTCGAAGCTCATCTTGACATCGAGGGCCAGGATCTGGCCCTCCTTCGTGACGACGAGCGGGTTCATCTCGACCATGGTGGCGTCCAGGTCCCGGAACGCACGATAGGCGCCCAGGATCGCCGCCACGGCGTGCGTCAGCTGCGCGGGGGCGAGACCCAGGCCGAACGCGAGCTCGCGGGCCTGGAACGGACGCATCCCGACGGCGGGCTCCACCACCTCCCGCAGGATCGCCTCCGGCTCGCGCTGCGCGATCTCCTCGATCTCCATCCCGCCATGGGGATGGGCCACCACCACGATGCGCTCCCGCTTTCTGTCGAGCACCAGTCCCACGTAGAGCTCGCGCTCGATCGGCAGCGCCTGCTCGACCAGCAGGCGGTGCACCGGGAGGCCTTCGGGCCCGGTCTGCAGCGTGACGAGGTTACGGCCGAGCAGGGCCTTTGCCGCCGCCCGCACTTCGCCGTCGCTCGTGCACACGCGGATACCGCCCGCCTTGCCGCGCGCTCCCGCGTGGATCTGGGCCTTCACCACCCAGCGGTCGCCCCCGATCTCGGCCGCGCGGTAGACGGCCTGCTCGGCGCTGTAGGCGACCCCGCCCCGCGGCACGGGCACGTCGAACCCCGCCAGCAGCTCCTTCGCCTGGTACTCGTGGATGTCCACCGCCTACGCTCCACGACCCGCGAGCGCGGGCTTGCGCCGGACCTCGATCGCCGCGGCGATCGCGACGATGTTCTGCGCCATGCGCGCGGAGGCGGCGTCGATCATGCGGCCGTCGAGCTGCGCGGCTCCCCGCCCCTCGCGCGCCGCGTCGTCCAGCGCGGCCAGGATTCGTTTCGCCCGTTCGACCTCCGCCGCCGGCGGCGTGAACACCTCGTTCGCCAGTGGCACCTGCGACGGGTGGATGGCCCATTTGCCTTCGCAGCCGAGCGCGGCAGCGCGCCGCGCCGCCGCGACGAAACCCTCCGGATCCTTGAAATCGCCGTAGGGCCCGTCGATCGGCCGCAACCCGTACGCCCGGCACGCCGTGACCACCCGCGACAGCGCCGTGTGCCATTGGTCGCCGGGGTAGTCGGGGTTGAGGCCTCCAATGCTCACGGTGCGGGCGCGCACGCTGGCAGCGAAGTCGGCGACGCCGAAATGCATCGCTTCCAGCCGCGGGCTCGACTGCGCGATCGCCTCGACGTTCGCCATCCCGAGTGCCGTCTCGATCAACACCTCGATCCCCACGCGCCGCGGGACGCGCCGCGCGGCCTCGATCTGGGTCAGCAGCGCGTCCACGAGGTAGACGTCCGCCGGCACGCCGACCTTCGGCACGAGCACCACGTCGAGGCGGTGGCCCGCCTGCTCCACCACGTCCACGACGTCGCGATACATGTAATGCGTGTCGATGCCGTTCACCCGGACGCAGATCGTCTTGCCGCGCTCCCGCCAATCGTGCTCCAGCAGACCCGCGACCACGTTGTGGCGGGCCTGCTCCTTGTCGGCGGGCGCGACGGCGTCCTCGAGGTCGAGGAACACGTAGTCCGCCTCGCTCTCGAGTGCCTTGCGGAACAGGGCGGGGTTGGAGCCGGGGACCGCGAGCTCGCTGCGCTGCAGCCGCGTCGTCGCCGGCTCGTGGCGGGTGAGACTCATGCCCTCGCGACGCTGCGCGGCTGGGTCGTCTTGAGGCCGGATTGGGACTGCGCGTCAGGTGACAGCGGTGCGGCGGCCCGGGCGGGAAGCGGGGCCGCCGTGCGGCACCAGTGGTCCTGCGCGGCCGCGACCCCCGCGCCCAGCGCGATCTTCACGCCCACGTCGCGCATCGCCATCTCCGCCCCGGCGATAGCGCCGGCCAGCATCAGCTCATTCAGGTCGCCGAGATGGCCGATGCGGAACAGCTTGCCGGCCAGCCGTGCGAGGCCCGCGCCCAACGCCAGATTGTAGCGGCGGAAGGCGACGTCGATCACGTCCGCGCCGTTGATCCCCTCGGGCACCAGGATCGCGCTCACCGTGTCCGAATACCATTTCGGGGCCTTGGCACAGAGCCTCAGGCCCCACGCCTTCACCGCCGCTCGCACGCCTTCGGCGAGCCGATGATGGCGGGCGAACACGCCGTCCAGTCCCTCCTCGAGCAGGACGTTCACCGCCTCCCGTAGCCCGTACAGCATCGGCACCGACGGGGTGTAGGGGAAGTATCCGCTCGGGTTGGCCTTGATCATGTCGCCAAAGTCGAAGTAGACGCGCGCGCACTTCGCCCGCTCGCGCGCGGCGAGCGCCTTGGGGCTGGCGCACACCACGGCGAGCCCGGCGGGCAGCATCAACCCCTTCTGCGAGCCGGTCACCGCCACGTCCACCTGCCACTCGTCCATTCGGAAGTCGATGCTCGCGATCGAGCTGACCCCGTCCACGTACAACAGCCCCGGGTGCCCCGCGGCGTCCAGCGCGCGTCGCACGCCCGCGACGTCGCTCGTCACACCGGTCGCCGTCTCGTTGTGAACGATCAGCACGCCCTTGATCTCGTGCTGCCGGTCGGCGGTCAGGATCTCCTCGATGCGCTCGACCGGGGCGCCCTCGCCCCACTCGACGTCCAGGATGTCGACCCGCAGGCCGATGCGCTGCGCCAGATCGATCCACAGGTGGCTGAACTGGCCGAAGCGCGGCGCCAGGACGCGGTCGCCGGGGGAGAGCGTGTTCGTGAGCGCCGTCTCCCAGCCGCCGGTGCCGGTGCCCGGGAAGACAAACACCTGTCCGGTCGTGGTTTTGAAGATCTTCTTCAGATCCTGGAACAGGGGAAGCGTCAGCTCCGGAAAGGCGGACGAGCGGTGATCCTCCATCGCGCGGTGCATGGCGCGCAGAATGCGCTCGGGGACGTTCGTGGGACCGGGAACGAAGAGGAAGTTGCGACCGGCTATCCGAGGCATCGCGGCGTCCTTCGAATGGGGGAGAAAAACAAAGCGAGAACCCGCGGCTCTCGCTGAAGTTACACCAGCACCGCCATTCTGCACCCCCTGCGCCGGACCCGCAACCACACGGTCGGGTAGGGGCACTCCCCGATCCGGTGAGAGACCCGTGAGAGGCCGGTGAGAAGCGGGGGAAGGGACCCTTCCCCTTCCCCCGCAGTTTACGGGCCTTTTCCCGAGCCTCTCACGGGATGTTGCATCGGTCGCACCCCGAGCACACGACGCCCGTTTGCCCGAAGTGAGCGAGTAGCATGCGACGCCGGCAGGCGTGCGACTCGACGTAGCGCCGCACCTCAGGAGCGACCACACCCCGCTCCGCATCGGCGCGCGTCCACAGCACCAAGCAGTCTGCCGGGCCACCGTCCCGGCCTGCCCGGCCCGCCTCCTGGTAGTAGCCCTCCAGCGTGCGGGGCGGTCCCCAGTGAATCACGCACCGCACATCGGGCTTGTCGATGCCCATCCCGAACGCACTCGTGGCGATCACCACCGGCGCGCGGTTCCCGAGGAAGTCGAGCAGCGCGTGGCGGCGCATGGGGGCGCTCAGCCCGGCGTGGTACGGTGCCGCCGGCAGGCTCCGCCGCCACAGCGCGCGGGTCACGAGCTCGGTGAGGCGCCGCGTGGGAGTGTAGACGAGGGTGTGTCCCGCCGCACCCCGCACGATCGCGCGGATCCGGGCGAAGCGCTCGCGGTCGTCCCGCACCCGCTCGACGGTGAAGCGCAGGTTCGGCCGATCAAACGAGGCCACGACGACCTCGGCCCCGGGCGTCCGGAGTACCCGAAGGATATCCCGCCGCGTCGCGGGCGTCGCGCTCCCCGTGAGCGCGAGCGTGGTCGGGTCGCCAAGCAGGTAGCGGAACTCACCCAGCCGGCGGTACACCGGACGGAATTCGTTGCCCCATTCCGTGATGCAGTGCGCCTCGTCCACGGCCAGGAGCGACACCCGTCGCCCCGCCCTGCGGAGCCGTGCGACCAGCGCGCGCAGCCGCTCCGGCGCGCAGTAGAGGAGCCGCAGCCGGCCGGCGAGAGTGGCGTCGAGGATGACGCGGCGCTGGTCAGGCGTGAGCAGGCTGCTGAGGTAGGCGGCGGCGATGCCCCGCCGTCGCAGCGCCGCCACCTGGTCCTGCATCAGCGAGATGAGGGGCGACACCACGAGCGTGAGGTCGTCCGCCATCAGAGCCGGTAGCTGGTAGCAGAGCGACTTCCCCGCCCCGGTGGGAAGCACGGCGAGCACGTCGCGGCCCGCGAGGAGAGGGCCGACCACCCGCAGCTGCGCCGGGCGAAAGCCGCCGTGCCCGAACCGCTCGCCCAGAATCGCCCGCGCCCGTCCAAGCCCGCCCGGGAAGGTGACCATGACGACAATGAAATGGGCCCCGGTCATCCGCCCGGAGCCCGAATTACGCCTGTGGCGGCGTTTTCCCGCCGGCAGCCTTCAGCCGCGGTCCGTCCAGTCCACGCTGAACGTGTTGCCGCACTCGTGGCACTTCACGTCCTTCGGCTGTCCGGAGACGTGCCGCCGCTTGTGGCACCCCGGGCAGACGAGGTGGGGCTCGTGGACGACACTCCACGACTTGGGGCGGTCCTTGCGAACCTCCAGGTTGTCCCTCGGCACGCGCACTTCCACCTGGTGGACGTCCACCACGACCCAGGGCTTGCCGCTGTCCTCCACGATGCGATACCAGCCGCCGCGGCGCAGACCCTCCTTCTCAGCACGGTCACCCTTGCTCCGCACCCAACCCGGCTCGGCCATGGCTTACTCCGGTTCCTCGGCGGTCCCTTCCCGCACGAGCACGAGGATTGCCGCCTGCGGCACCACGAGATAGCGCTTACCCTCGAATGTGATCTCCACCGCCGCCTTGCGGAAGAAGAGCGCGTAGTCGCCGATTCCCGCCTGCATCGGAAGGTACTTGACGTCGGGGCCGTGGATCTTCCAGGGCTCGTCGTCCATGCTGGCCGGCTCCGTCATGGGGGTGCCCGGCCCGGTCGCGATGATGCGGCCGCCCTGCACCTGCCGGCCCTCCAGCGCGGTGGCGGGCAGGTACAGTCCGACGTTGGTGCGCTCCTCCCCCTCTTCCGGGGCGATGAGCACGCGGTCGCCCACGACGATCAGACGCTTGGGGGCTTCGTCCGGCATGGGAAACAGTATACAACCTTCGCTCTGCGGCGGGCGAGGCAGCCCTGGCCTCTTGGAGGGACGGCATGCGGCCCGCCTCGGACGTCGCAGAATGGTGACGCAGATCACGCTGGGTGCTTGACAGGGCGAAACGCCGCACTATTAATGCGCGCCTGCCGCAGACTCAGCGCGGCCGCCGTTCCGCCAGTTCCCCAGGGAGGGACACAGCAATGCAAAATCCGGTGGGCATCGCTCAGACTGAACAGTGGAGCTGGATTCTGCAGACGGTGTGGGGCTGGATCTGGGGCGGCCTGTCCTGGATCATCGATTGGCAGGCGCTTGTGTTCCGAACCGTGCTCTTCGGTGATTCCTTCTGGCAGATCCTCGGGAAGTTCTTGTTGCTCTTTTTCCCGGCGACGGTGCTCATCGCGGGCGTCTGGGGCACGATGGTCTCGCTCTACACCATTCCGTTCCGTTCCGGTCGCGGACGCTTTCTAGCTGCGCTGGTCATGTCCTGGTGGGATGCGGTGCGCATGGCGTGGTTTTATTGGTTCGGCCTGGTGCGCTTCCTCCTGGTGTTCGTCGGCTGGATCTGGGGTCTGCTCCGGCTGGGCGTCGGGCTGCTGTGGAGAACCCTGAAGAACCTGGTTACGTCGCCCTTCGCTATGCTCGATTCCAGTTCGCGCCAGCCGGGGGTGCCCTGGATCGCGTTCGTCTTGCTGCTGTTCTGGTCCGCCATCGAGGCCACGATCTTCACCTTCACGCTGCGCCCGACGATGAGCGAGCTGCTCGCGGACCTGACGGGCTACCAGGTGAATGCCCTGGCCCTCGTGGTGATCTTATGGTTCTTTCTGTTCATCATCATCGGCGGCAGCTTCGCCTGCATCCAGGTGCTGAACGAGGCGATCAAGACGCGGGCTGTGGGGCAGATCGTCGCGATGGTGCTGGTCGAGATCACCGTCGCCCTGTTCGAGGTGCTGTTCCTGTACCGCGAGCTGATCGACGCCATCACGCCGTGGCTGGCCCAGCAGGGGTTCCAGTTGGGGATCGTCGGGACCCTGGGGCTGGCCCTGCTGGGGTGGGTGGGCGTGCGCGGCATGACGTGGTTCCTGTTCGGCCGATTCGGGACGCCGGCGCTCCTCGCCATCCTCGGCCGGAAGGCGATGGAAGGCGTGGGCGCGGTGCGGGCGGCCGCGACCGCGGACGCGGAGTACTGGCGCGGGCCGATCAACGCCCTCAAGGCCGAGCACGAGTGGTTCAAGAAGGAGGCCCAGCACCTGATGGAGCTGCTGACCTTGCCGGTGCTGCAGCTGGTCGCCAGCGGGTTCAACTTCTTGGTCGTCGTGATCATGGGCAAGCCGCACTTCAATCTGCCGTTCCGGTCGCTCGACCAGGTGCTCCAAAGCACGCCGATCTTCGCGACCGGCAAGACCCACACGGTCGAGGGGGGTGCGTCATGAGGCGTCGCGTCGCGGCACTCGCGCTCGCGCTGAGCGTCGTGGCGTGCTCGCCGTCGCAACGGGCCGAGACGCCCAGGTCGACACTCGTGATCGGTCTGGACATCAGCGGCTCGTTCCGGCGCAACCCCAGTTTCAACGGGGCGATCGAGTTCGCGGCGCTCTACATCTACGGCCACCTGAACGGCGTCGGCGGGCTGCAGCCGAACACGGCGATCTTCGTCGGCGAGCTCGGCGGCGAGCGTCCGGGGCAGGCCAAGGTATTCCACCCGATCCAGGATCTCACGGGCAAGTCACCCACGCAGATCGCGGCCGACCTGCGCGCGTGGTTTCCCCAAGAGGACCCGATCACGGACTTCAACGCGTTCTTCCAACGCGCGGCGTTGCACGTGCGGCGCAACAATCTGATCCTAGCACCGCTGAACGTCGTGCTGTTCTCCGACGGCGAGCCCGACTATCCAGGCGCGGGTCGATTAACTGCCGACGAACGCTACAAGCGAGTGGACCTGAGCCCGCTGGAATACCTGTCGCGCAATGTGACCGTGCGCCTGCTCTATGCCGACCCTCCCGTCGCGCAGCTGTGGGAGCGCCGGGTTCCCCGCAAGCGGGTGCGGCTCTGGACTCAGGACTCCGAGGTCATGAAGGGGTGGCGGCGCCATATGGTGGACGGCGTGCCGATGGAGCGGCAGGATTCGATCTGGTCCTGGGTGCAGCAG
>Ga0209056_10000157_pt1 | contig 71159 bp, 65 predicted proteins | sample GraSoiAngelo_114_FD_185876 | JGI IMG/M metagenome (GOLD analysis project Ga0209056, IMG submission 185876) | Grasslands soil microbial communities from the Angelo Coastal Reserve, California, USA - 14_0903_13_40cm (SPAdes) (version 2) | ecosystem: Environmental > Terrestrial > Soil > Grasslands... | reverse complement strand
GTGGGCCCGGCGGTCGCGGCGCTCGATCCGCGTCCTCGCCCTCGATCGCGATCCGGATTCCGCTCGCCTCGCGCGCGGGGCGGCGGCCGCCTACCCGGAGATCGCGGTCGTGTGCGGCGACGCCTCGGCGCTTCCGGTCCGGCGGGGTGGCGTCGACCTGGTCGTCTCGGTGCTCACGCTCCACCACCTCGCTCCCGAGACCGCGGCCGGGGCACTCGGTGAGATGGCGCGCGCCGGCCGCCTCGGATTCGTCGTGAACGATCTCTGGCGGGCGCGGCTCGGCGTGTTCCTCGTGTGGCTGACGACGCGGCTCCTTCGCTGTCATCCGATCTCCCGCCACGACGGGCCGCTCTCGGTGCGGCGGAGCTACTCGCCGCCCGAGATCCGCGCGTTGGCGGAGACGGCCCGGGTCCCGCGGCTCGAGGTGCGGCGCTATCCCTGGCTGGCCCGCGTCATCACGGTGGGGGGCAACCGCTCGTGAGCTATGACGCCCTCGTGGTTGGCGCCGGCCCGGCCGGCGCGGCCGCGGGGATCCTGCTCGCGGAGAGCGACCTCCGCGTGCTCGTGCTCGATCGCGCCCGGTTCCCGCGGCCGAAGGTCTGCGGCGAGTACCTGAGCCCCGAGGCGGCGCGCGTCCTGGACCGGCTGGGCGTGCTGAAGCGCCTCGAAGGCGGCGGCGCGGTGCGGCTCTCGGGCATGACGATCACCGCGCCCGACGGCACGCGGCTGGCCGGCCGCTACCCGTGCGCAGGGCGGTGGCGGGGCTACCGCGACCACGCGCTGGCGGTCCGGCGGATCGTCCTCGACCGGGTGCTCGCCGATCGCCTTCGGGAGACGGCCGCGGACTTCCTCGAAGGCCGGCGCGTCACCGACGTGATCGTCGACGGTGGCGGCGTCGTCGGCGTGGAGGTGGCGGACGGTGCCGGCCGTCCCCAGTCGATCCGGGCCCGGCTCGTCATCGCCGCCGACGGCCGGAACTCCGTCGTCGCCCGCCGGCTGGGGCTGGTCCGGCCGCACCCGCTCCGCCGCATGGCGCTGATGACCTACGCGAGCGGCGCGGACGGCCCCGCCGATCGCGGCGAGATCTTCGTCGACCCGCCCGCGTACGCGATCGTCAACCCTGTGGCGTCCGGGCTCGTGAACCTCGGCCTCGTCCTGCCCCTCGCGGACCTCTCCGCCCACCGCGGGCGCCTCGAGGAGCTCTTCGACGCACGCGTCCGGCAGCTCGCCGGGCTCCGGACGCGCTTCCCGCGGCTCGCGCGGGCGGCGCCCGTGCAGGCGCTCGGTCCGCTCGCGTACCGGGTGGCGCCGCCGCGCCACGGGGGCGTCATGCTGGTGGGCGACGCCGCCGGATTCTACGATCCGTTCACGGGCGAGGGAATCTTCGCCGCGCTCCGGGGGGCGGAGCTGGCGGCCGACACGGCGTGCGCCGCTCTCGCCCGCTCCGACTGCTCGGCGGAGGCCCTCGCGGCGTACGGGCGGACGCGGCGCGCCGCCTTCCGCGACAAGGAGCGGGTCACGCGCGTGCTCCAGTTCGTCATCGCCCGGCGGTGGGCGGCCAATGCCCTCGCGCGCGGGTTCGCGCGCCGCCCCGCGCTCCTCTCGCTGGTGATGGGCGTGTTCGGCGACTTCGTGCCGCCGCGTGCGCTCCTCGGCCCGCCCGCTCTGGCGGCCTTGCTGCGGCGCCGCTGACGGCGCGCGCCGGAAACGAAGTTCGTGAAGTCGATGCGCGGCTGACTGGACTCGGCATATACTCCCTGCTGATCGACGCGTGACGGACGTCGCCGACGGCGATGGGGCGTCCGTCGTCGGAGGTCGCCGACGAGACGTCCGTGATCCGGACCGAAGCGGCTCGGCCGGGGACCGGCCTCCAGACGCTGACGGCGCGATTCCCAGGCAAGATCACCTACCTCGCGGTCACGGCGGGCGACACCGTCGCGGTCGGCGATCCGATCCTCGTGATCGAGGCCATGAAGAGGGAGAACGAGCTGAGGGCCGGGGAACCGGGGACCGTCCTGGCGGCGCGCGGCGGGCGCGTCGCCGGCGTCCTGATCGACTGATGGCCGACACGGTGATCGAGTTCAAGTCCGTCAACAAGTGGTTCGGGAAGACCCACGTCCTGCGCGACATCACCCTGGCGGTGAAGTCCGGTGAGGTCGTCGTCGTGTGCGGCCCGTCGGGCTCGGGTAAGAGCACCCTCATCCGGTGCGTGAACGCGCTCGAGCCCATCCAGGGGGGCGAGCTCGTCGTGCTCGGCGAGTCGCTCACCCGGCCCGGCGTCAGCCTCTCCGCCCTGCGGACGCGCGTCGGCATGGTCTTCCAGTCGTTCAACCTGTTCCCGCACATGACGGTGCTCGAGAACCTCACGCTGGCGCCCGTCAAGGTGCGCGGCCTCAGCGAGACCGACGCGTCGCGCACGGCGCGGGCGCTCCTCGAGCGGGTCCGCATCCCGGACAAGGCGGAAAACTACCCCGCGACCCTCTCGGGCGGCCAGCAACAGCGCGTCGCGATCGCGCGCGCGCTGGCGATGCAGCCGAAGGTCATGCTCTTCGACGAGCCCACCTCCGCGCTCGACCCCGAGATGATCAACGAAGTCCTGGACGTCATGACCGACCTTGCGAAAGACGGCATGACGATGATGGTCGTCACGCACGAGATGGGATTCGCGCGGCGGGTGGCCCATCGCATGGTCTTCATGGACGCCGGCCAGGTGGTGGAAGAGGCCCCGCCCGAGCGGTTCTTCGCCGCCGCGACGTCGGAGCGGGCCCGGGAGTTCCTGTCGAAGATCCTCAGTCATTGACGGAGATCACCCATGAGACGACTGCTGGCAGCCCTCTTCCTTGGATTCGTCGCCGTGGCCGCTCCGGCGCTGGCCGAGACGACGCTGGAGAAGATCTCCGGGACCGGCGTGCTGACGGTCGGAACGCGGCGCGGCTCGCCGCCGTTCGGCTTCGTCAACGCGAGCAACGAGTGGGTCGGGTTCTCGATCGATCTGGTCGAGCAGGCGATCAAGCCTGCGATCGAGAAGAAGCTCGGCAAGGCGATCAAGGTGGAGTTGAAGGAGTCGACGCCTGCGACCCGCATCCCCCTCCTCACCTCAAACCAAGTCGACCTCATCGCCGAGACGATGACGGACACGCGGCCGCGTCGGGAGTCGGTCGACTTCAGCCTCACCTACTTCGTCACGGGGGCGCAGTTCCTGGTGAAGAAGGGCAGCGCGATCCACGGTATCCAGGACATCGCGGGCCGACGCCTCGCCGCCCAGCAGGGATCGACGAACGCGAAGATCATTCGCGAGCGCGTCCCGACCGCACAGCTCCGCGAGTTCCCGGACCAGCCGGCCGCCTTCCAGGCGCTCGCGCAGGGGCAGGTGCACGCCTACACCAACGACGGTATCCAGCTCGCCGGCCTGAGGGCGAAGGCGCCGCGGCCCGCGGAATGGCAGATCGTCGGCGACTTCTACTCCTACGAGCCGTACGGTATGGCGATGCGGAAGAACGACTCCGACTTCCGCGCCGTCGTCAACAACGGCCTCATGGAAGCGATCGAGTCGGGTACGTATTTCGAGCTCTACGAGAAGTGGTTCGGTCCGAAGGGCGAGGTGCCCTATCCGCTCACGCCCGAGAACAAGCGCTTTCTGCTCATGCAGGTGGTGCCGAAGTAGGCCGGACGCCCGTTGCGATACGAGTTCCACTGGGAGGTGCTCTGGAGCGGCCAGTCGGGGCGCTGGCTGCTCCAGGGCCTGGCCACCACCGTCGCGCTCTCGGCGCTCGGCTGGGTGCTCGCCGCCGCCCTCGGCATCGTGTCGGGCGCGATGCGCACGGTCCCGTGGCGGCCGCTCCGGGCGCTCGCGACGGTCTACGTTGAGTTCTTTCGCAACGTCCCCCTGCTTGTGTGGATGTTCCTCTGGTACTTCGGGGTTCCGCCGCTCCTCCCGGAGGCGATCCGCGAGTGGCTGTTCCGCCACGGGGCCGAGTTCTGGGCCGGGATGTTCGCGCTCGGCGTGTACCACGGCGCCCGCATGTCGGAGGTCATTCGCGGGGGCATCCAGGCGATTCCGAAGACCCAGTTCGAGGCCGCGGTGGCGATGGGGCTCACGACGTTCCAGGCGTATCGGCTCGTCATCGTGCCGATCGCCCTCCGGCTCAGCCTACCGCCCGCGACGAACGAATCGCTGAACCTGCTCAAGAACTCGTCGGTCGCGCTCACGATCAGCGTGGCGGAGCTGACCTTCCAGACCCGCCAGATCGAGACCTACACGGCGCGGGCGATCGAGGCCCTCACCGCGGGCACCGTCATCTATCTCGTCCTCAGCGTCGGCATCGCGACGATCATGGCCCGGGTGGAGGATCGATTCGCGATCCCCGGTCTCATCGCGCGCGGCGGCTAGCCGGTGTTCGATCTCTCGGTCATCGTCAACAACTTCTCCTTCCTCGTGGTCCAGGGCCTCCTCGGCTTCGGGGGCTTCACCGGCGGCACGCTGCGCCTCGCGATCCCCGCCATCGTCCTCGGCTTCGTCCTCGGTATCTTCATCGGGGTCGCGCGGCTCGCGCGACCCTGGTGGATCAGCCTGCCGGCGACGCTCTACGTTGAGTTGTTCCGCGGCGTACCGCTCGTCATGGTGATCTTCTGGATTTGGTTCATCGTCCCCCAGCTCCTCCGGCTCCCCATCCCCGAGTACGGCGTCGCGCTCACCGCCTTCGTCATCTTCGAGGCGGCGTACTTCGGCGAGATCGTGCGGGCGGGAATCCAGTCGGTGCCGCGCGGCCAGGTCGAGGCCGCGACGGCGCTCGGCCTGACGCGTGCGCAGTCGATGCGGTTCGTCGTGCTGCCGCAGGCGATCCGCAACATGGTGCCGTCGCTGGTCACGCAGATGATCGTGCTCTTCAAGGACACCTCGCTCGCCTCGATCATCGGCTACGTGGACCTCACCAAAGCGGCCCAGATCGTCGACAACCGCGAGATCCGGCCGTTCGAGCTCTATCTGTTCATCGCGGTCGTGTACTTCGTCTTCGCCTATTCGATGTCGCGGATCGCCGCGCGCTTTGAGCGCCGGCTCGCCTGACCGGCGCGGCGGCCCCCGCCCTCAACCTCGGGAAGCCTCACGCTCAACCTTTAGATCGCCCCCGCGCCCATTCGCTCGTGGATGTAATCCGCCTGGCGAATCGCCAGCGCCACGATCGTCAGGGTCGGATTGCAGGCCCCGGAGCTCGTGAACTGGCTGCCGTCACTGATGAACAGGTTCTTGATGTCGTGGGTCTGTCCCCACGCGTTGCAGACCCCGTCGCCGGGCCTGGCGCTCATCCTCAATGTGCCCATGTTGTGGCTATTGGGGAAGGGCGCTCGCCAGACGATGTCCTTCGCTTTGCCCGCCCGGTAAATCGTTTCCAGGGTCTGGCGGGCGTGCTTCAGCAACTCGACGTCGTTCGGGTGATCCGTGACCGGCGCAATGTTGGGGACGGGCAAGCCGTACTGGTCCTTTTTCGAGTCGTCCAGGGTCACCCGTGCCTCCGCCTGGGGCAGATCCTCGCCGCAGGTCCACACCGCGACCATGTGATCGTACTGCTCGATCAAGCTGGACACCTTGCGGCCCCATGCGCCGGGCACGACGCTCAGCGCGGTGAACGGCAAGCCGACGTCGAAGATCTCCAGATGATAGCCACCGCCGAAGCCTCGCGAGGGATCGTGCCGGGCCTCGCTGCGCATGATCCCGGGCGCGTGAATGCCCCTGTGCGCATTGACCGGCTGATCGAACGTCGCGTAGATGTGCTGGGTGGCGTGGCGCATGTAGTTCCGGCCCACCTGGCCCGAGGAGTTGGCCATCCCGTCCTTGAACAGGCTCGAGGCCGAGTTCAGCAGCAGGCGCGGGCTCTCGATCGAGTTCCCGGCGACGCAGACGATTCGCGCCTTCTGCACCTGCTGCGTGCCGCTCTTGTCGACATAGAGCACACCGGTGACCTTGCCCTGGCGATCGTGCTGAATCTGCAGCGCCATGCTGTTGGGGCGGAGCTCGAACTTCCCGGTCGCGTCCGCCTTGGGGATTTCGGTGTAGAGCGTGGACCATTTCGCGCCGATCTTGCAGCCGGAGGTGCAGAATCCGATCATCTGGCAGGCCGGTCGCCCGTCGCGGGCCACCGAGTTGATCGCCGAGGGTCCCATCTCGAAAGAGTACCCCGCCTTCCGCGCGCAGTACTGAACCACCTTGAAGGCGTTGGTTTCCGGCTGGCGCGGAATGCCCTGGGTGCCGGTGACCCCCATCTTCATTTCCGCCTTCTCGTAGTAGGGCTCCAGCTCCTTCAATGAGATCGGCCAGTCCAGCAGGTTGGCTCCCGCGACCGAGCCGTAGGTGGTGCGGGTCTTCAGCTCATACTCCTTGAAGCGGATGCTGAGGCCCGCCCAGTGGAGCGTGGAGCCACCCACGGCCTTGACGATCCAGATCGGCTGACCTGTGCGCGGATCCTGCCAAGTCAGCTTTCCATACATCTCGAATTCGTCATTGACGATGTCTTGCCACGCCAGGTGGTTCCCCGCCTCCAGGCAGACCACCTTGTGGCCCTTCTGACAAAGCTCGTTAGCCAGGGTTCCCCCGCCGGCTCCCGAGCCGACCACTACAATGACGCTCTCGTCATTCAGTTCGTATTTGGCAGCCATGTTCTTCCCCTTCCCGAGCGAGAAAATAGGCGCGGGCACTCGGCGGCGGGTCGCTCAACCTTGCGTCCACTCGACGTCGTTGAATCCACGGTTGATGTAACCGCCCTTTTCCCAGGAAGAGCCCTCGTACCCGAACTTCGGCCATACGGCTTTGTTGTTGTAGAAATAGAACTGCGTCTTGTTGAGCATGTCGGAGAAGAAGGCAGTGCCCTCCAGCTTCTTCATCGCCTCGAGCTGCACCTCCGCAGTGACGGCGGTGAAATCGCCCCCGGCCGCCTTGTTCAGCTGAGCCAGGCCGTCGCGTAAACGGGAGGCCAGCTCGGGGGAGCCTGCCATGTCCCTGTCGATCGACTCCACGACGACCCAGTAGAACTCATCGCCCAGCTTGTCGTGGGGGAATAGCTGGCGGGCCATCGCCAGCGTCTCCTTGCCTTCCGTGGCGTTGAGAACCCTGAGGTTCGCCGCCAGCACCATCCGCGGGCCGAACCAGGAGCCGATCCCTGGGCCCGACCAGACGACATACACGGACACCCCGGTGGCTCCGGCGGTCTTGATGAAAGTGCGCCGAGTCAGTTGGTTTCCAGACATAGTCACCCTCCCCTGGCGCCGGTGCGGCCCCTTGCTGCCGAGTTTGGTCGCTCCGACCGTCTCCTGGACCCTGGCTCAGGTCGGATGCCCGCCCGCCGCTCGACCCGCCAGAGGATTTGCCCAAAGAGGCGCTGTGTCAAGTGGTTGTCAAAGTGGCTTTCGGCCAGCGGCCGGACGAAGTGCCGGATTCCTTCTCGCGTACGCGGGCGTAGCGCCACGCGCGGCGCGCCGGGCACGAGCGCCAGGTGGATCGGGTTCAGGCCGGCCAGCGCGTGGACGCGTCCTCGGCGTGCTCGAGGAGCAGCGAGCGCGTGTGCAGCCGGTCGAAGGGGTAGCGGCCGGACTCGACGATCTCGAGCGCGCGGAAGCTCTCCCCGACCGGCGTGCTCAGCACGACGGGGAGGGTGAGCTCCTTGCAGATCGCGTCGCTCACAGGGACCTCGCGCGCGGGGCGCCGCCCCGTGAGCCTGACGACAGATCGGCGATGCGAAGCCGCGTGGTCGAGGGGTCGGACGGACGGATGTCGAGCGACGGCCTCAGTTATGAGGCACGATACGAACCGTTGCGCGGGGGCGGACCGATTCGCTACAGTTGAGCGCCCTTGCCGGCGGCCGGGGCCCTGGAGGTGACGCGATGGATTTCCTCGAGCAGGTGAAGGACGGCGTGGCGATCCTGACGATGAACCGGCCCGAGCGGCTGAACGCGATGTCGCGCCCGATGCTCGAGGCGATGGAGGCCGCGCTCGGGCGCCTGGCCGGTGCTCCGGAGATCGGCGCGGTCGTCCTCACGGGCGCCGGGCGCGCCTTCTGCGCCGGCGGCGACGTCAAGGCGATGGCCGAGGGCGCCGAGGTCGCGGGGGGGTCGCTCGAGGAGCGGGCGCAGCAGCTGCGGGCGCGGATGGAGGTCTCGCGCTGGCTCCACGAGATGCCGAAGCCGACGATCGCGATGGTGCGGGGCGCCGCCGCCGGGGCCGGTCTCTCCCTCGCCCTGGCCTGCGACCTCCGCGTCGCGTCGGACACGGCGAAGTTCACCACCGCCTTCGCGCGGGTCGGCTACTCCGGCGACTTCGGCGGCTCCTACTTCCTGACGCGCCTCGTGGGGACCGCCCGCGCGCGCGAGCTCTACTTCACGGCCGAGCTGCTCGACGCGGCGCGCGCGCTCGCGATCGGGCTCGTCAACCGCGTGGTGCCGGACGCGGAGCTGGAGACGGAGACCCTCGGCCTGGCCGGGCGTCTCGCCCGCGGGCCGCGGATCGCCCACCGCTACATCAAGCGCAACATGAACGCCGCCGAGAGCGGCACGCTCGCCGAGCTGCTCGACCTCGAGGCCTGGCACCAGACGCGGACCGGTCTGACCGAGGATCACCGCGAGGCGGCCCGGGCGTTCGTCGAAAAGCGCGAGCCGCTGTTCCATGGCCGCTAGCCGATCGGACAGCCTGGCGCGGCGCTTCGCGCGGATCTACACCGCCGCCGTCGCCGACGTGATGGACGAGCTCGGACTGCTGCGCCAGACGCTGCCCGCCACGATCCAGCCGCTGGCCCCCGACATGCGCTGCGCGGGCTACGGATTCCCCGCCCGCGGGCGGCCGCGGAAGCAAGGTCCCCGCGACGAGGTGATCCGAAAGTTCCTCGGCATGATCGGCGACGTGCCCCGCGACTCGGTGCTCGTGATCCAGGCCAAAGACGACGTGGCCGCCCACTTCGGCGAGCTGTCGGCCGAGTCGCTGCGGGCGCGCGGGGTGCGCGGGGTGGTGGTCGACGGGAGCACGCGCGACGCGGCCGCCATCGCGCGCCTGCGCTTTCCGACCTTCGTCCGGTACCGCACCCCCCAGGACTCGCTGCCGCGCTGGCAGGTCCAGGACTGGGGCCAGCCGGTGACGATCGGCGGGGTGCGGGTGGCCCTGGGCGACGTCATCGTGGCCGACCTCGACGGGGTCGTGGTCGTCCCGCGCCGGGTCGCCCACGAGGTGCTCCTCCGGTGCGAGAAGCTCGTGGGCACCGAAAACAAGGTCCGCGCCGCCGTCCGGCGCGGGGCGAAGCCGCTGGAGGCGTACGAGAAGTACGGCGCCTTCTAGCCGGGACGGCGGCCCGGGCGGCGCCGCCGGTCAGCGGCGGGAGGCACGAGGGTGCCGGCCGGGGTCCCCGGCCAGGGTGCGCTTCGCGGCGGCGGTCCCGCCGAGCGCGGGGAGCCCGGCCTGCTCGAGCGGCCGGTCGATGTGATCGCGGATCCACTTGGCGTCCCACCATTCCACGGGTGTGATCGAAACGCCGTCGACGAGCACCTCGAAGTGGAGATGATCACCCATGGCGAGCCCGGTCGCGCCGGTGCGCCCGAGCTCCTGGCCCTTTTCGACGGGGTCGCCCGCCTTCACCCCGGCGCTCGAGAGGTGGCCGTAGAGCGTCTGCAGACCGAGCCCGTGGTCGACGATGACGGCGTTGCCGTAGATCGTCATCGGGCCCGCGAAGGCGACCACGCCCTTGTTCGCGGCGGGCACCGGGCTCTGTCTGAACGACGCGAGGTCGTAGCCAAGATGCACCTGCCGGTCGACCTCCCGGCCTCCGTAGAAGTAGGTGCGCATCTCGGCGAAGTTCGAGAAGACCTTCGTGTTGCGGGGCTGGACGAAGGCGCCCTCCCACAACGCATGGGACGCCGTCCGGAGGGCGGCGCGCCGCTTCTCCTCCTCGGCCTGCCGGCGGAGGTCGCGGTTGATCAGGAGGAAGCCGTCGAGCAACGGCTGCGTGGGCGGGCGCTGCGGCAGGAGCTCCGGGACCTTGGTCTCGAGGAAGCTCTCCGCGAGGCGGATCCTGTCGCTGCGAAAGTGCCGGGTCCGAACCTCGGTCGGGACGCCGCGCGTCGCGGCGTTGCCCGCCTCATCGTGGGCGGCCACGGTGAGCGGGGTGCCCGGTCTGAAGTCCCAGGGGAGCCCGACGAGCGCCACGCGGGCACCGCCGTCCCCCGCTGGAAAGCTCGGAAAGGCGAGGGTGCCCGCTCGCACCTCGGCGGCATCGCCGCCCCGCAGGCGGAACACGACGATCCCGCCGCCGCCCTGCGACACGTACTGGGTCGCCGCCAGGACGTCGATCGACGGAGGCGTGAGGTCGATCGTGACCGGGATCGACGCCGCGGGGGCGTCGGTCCGCCGGAGCGGACGCCAATAGTCATCGCGCGCCCAGACCTCGAGGGTCGCCGGCCCCTCCCGGAGGCCGAGCGTGGCGCCCTGGATCGTGACGGGCGTGTCGAGCCGGCTTCCGGCGGATGTCGGCTGCGTCAGCACCACCGCGCCGCCGCCGCCCTGCGCGATGCGGACCTCGGCCTGCGCGATCCGCCCCCGTGCCGCTTCCAACACGACGGTGAACGTCGTCGACAAGCCGATGAAGCGGGGCGGCGGGATGACGACGGCGCGCACGGGGGGCGCGGACTGACGCCAGCCGAGGTACGCCGCGGAACCTCCGGCCACGAGCACGACGAGGAGAGCGCCGAGGAGGCGGACCTTCCAGCGGGAGCGCGGCGCCACGTCCGCCATCATAGCACCGCGTGCTAAGATGGCGCGCAGGTCGTGTTCTTCCTCTGCGTCGTCTATTCTGGCGCGCCGACGTGCGTCCACGAACTCTGCGGGCTTCGCCTACTGGCGCTCACTCGGTCGACGCGGTGACCGCCGTCCCGAGCGCCGTCGCCGTCGAGCTCGGACTCTGTCACCCCTGACCGGGGGCGCGGCGGCGCTCGCCGGGTCCCTGCCGCCCCCGGCGCCGCGCCCCGACTTCACGGAGTTCCGCCTCGAGCCGGGCCACCCCTCCTCCGACGGCCCGCGGTGGACCCTCGGTGGCGGGATATCAGCGCGTCCCGGCCCTCGACCTCCGAGCGGCGCGGGCACCCCGGATCCGGCGCGCGCCCGGATGTGGCGGCGGGCCGCCCGGGAACTTTGGGCGGCCGGGGCGGTCTAAGGATGGATGCGGACCCGCCCGAGTTCCTGAGGCGGCTCCGGGCGGGCGAGGTCCGGGCGTTCGAGGAGCTCGTCATTGCCCACCAGCACCGGGTCTTCGGCGTGGCGCTCCGGATGCTCGGCGGCGCGGCCGAGGCTGAAGAGGTCGCGCAGGAGGTCTTCCTCCGCGCCCATCGGGCCCTCGCGGGCTTCCGCGGTGAGGCGAAGCTCTCGACGTGGCTCTACGGGATCGCCGCGCGCCTCTGCCTGAACCGGCTGGCGTCGGGCGGGAGACGGATGGTATGCGACGGCGAGGAGATGCTCGCGCGGATCCCAAGCGGAGAGGCCGATCCCGCCACCAGCCTCGAGCGGAGCGAGCTCTCGACCGCCCTCCACCAGGCCATCGCCGAGCTGCCGGACGACCGCCGGGTCATCGTGGTGCTCCGCGACCTGGAGGGCCTCTCCTACGCGGAGATTGCCCGGGCGCTCGAGCTCGAACCCGGCACGGTCCGCTCGCGGCTGCACCGGGCGCGGATGGACCTGAAGGACAAGCTGGAGCGGTTCTTCTCGTGAGCTGCCAGGACACGCGTGAGCTCTTCTCGGCCTGGGTCGACGGCGAGGCCACGCCCGCCGAGCGAGCCGGCGTGGAGGAGCACCTGAGGGCGTGCGCCGACTGCCGCCGTGAGCTTGACCGCTTCCGCCGGACCGTGGCGCTCTTGAGCGCCGTCGAACCCGCCCGGGCGCCGGCGGGCTTCGCCGAGCGGGTGCTCGCTCGGGCGGGGCCGGCGCCACGGCCACGTCTCCTCGAGCGAGTCTTCCTGCCGCTCGGCGCGAAGCTCCCGCTGCACGCGGCCGCGATCGTGATGGTGGGGGTCCTGATCGCGTCGGTCGTCAGGGAGACGCCCGAGCTCAGCCGGGCAGTGCCGGGCGGGGCGCCCCGGGCCGCCGCGCCTGGAGGGGCCCGGCCGGTCGAGCGGGCGACGAGCGGCGTGGGGCGAGTCCTTCCCGAGGCGACCCATGCCCCGACCCGGCCTCGAGCCGCCCGGGCGGCGTCGGCCCCGCCCGAGCCCGCGCGCCGGGCGGAGCCCGCCGCCCCGGCAGCGCCCCGCGCCGGCGACTTCATGGCAAAGGGCGCGGCCGCGCCCGCGGCGTCGCGCTCGATGACTGGGGAGTCGACCGCGGCCGTCCTCCCGGGGCTCCTCACCGTCCGGGATCGAGCGTATGCTCGCCGGGCGCTCGCCGAGCTCGTCGCGCGCCTCGGCGGCGCCGAGCTCTCCGAGCACTCGGACGAGGAGGCCGTGGTCGTCGAGGTGGTCCTGCCGGCGGCCGCCTACGCTGAGTTCGTCCGCGGGCTCGGCCGCATCGGCACCTGGACGGCTGCGCGGGAGCCGGGCGGGGCTCCGGTCCGAGTGCGGGTGACCCTGAAGAGCTCCGGCTGACCTCGGGCCGGGAACTTTCCGTCGCTCGTCCTGTCCAAGTCGGTGAGCCGGCCACGGGGTCGGCTCGCGGATCACCGGCGGAGGACTTGCCCCATGAAGACTCGGCTCAGTGCCCTGATGCTGCTCGCCCTGGCTCCCGTCGGACCGGCCCAGGCCGGCCCGCTCGCGGTCACCCGGGACGCCCAGCGCGCGGTCGCCGTGACCATCTACAACGGCAACCTCGGACTCGTCCGCGACGTGCGCGAGGCCCGCCTGCCCACGGGACGGCAGGAGGTCCAGTTCGAGGATGTCGCCACCCAGATCGATCCGACCACGGTGCACCTCGGCTCTCTCACCGATCCCGCCGGGCTCACGATCGTCGAGCAGAACTACGAGTACGACCTCCTGTCGAGCCAGAAGCTCCTGGAGAAGTACGTCGGCAAGCGGGTCCGCCTCTACGACGGCGACGGCGCCTATCACGAGGCGACCCTCCTCGCCACGAACGGTCCGGTGTTCGAGATCAACGGTCAGATCTACCTCGGGTCTCCCGGCCGCCTCGTGCTGCCCTCGCTCCCGGACAACTTGGTGGCGACGCCGACCCTCGTCTGGCTCCTGCGGAACCAGACCGACCGGCCCCAGCGCATCGAGGTCTCGTATCTGACGGGCGGAGTCACCTGGAAGGCCGACTACGTGCTGGTCCTCGGGGGCGCCGACGACCGGTCGGAGCTGACGGGCTGGGTGACGATCGACAACAAGAGCGGCGCCACCTACCGCGACGCCGCCCTCAAGCTCGTCGCCGGTGACGTCAACCGCGCCGAGGAGCCCCGCCGGCTCGGCCGGGCGCTCGAGCTGGCCGCCGCGGCGGCGGGGCCGGACGCGCCGCGGGAGTTCGCCTCGGAGGGGTTCTTCGAGTACCACCTCTACACGCTCGCCGGGCGCACGACCATCAAGGACAACCAGCAGAAGCAGCTCGCGCTCCTGTCCGCCACCGACGTGCCGGTCCGGAAGCGTCTCGTCTACTACGGCGCCCAAGACTACTACCGGAACTCGTACGGGACGCCGATCGGCAACCAGAAGGTCGGCGTCTATCTCGAAATCCGGAACAGCAAGGCCGATCGCCTCGGTCTCCCGCTCCCGAAGGGCAAGGTGCGGGTCTACAAGGCCGACGCGTCGGGGAGCCAGGAGTTCGTCGGCGAAGACTGGATCGACCACACGCCCGAGGACGAGCGGCTCAAGATCAAGATGGGCAACGCGTTCGACCTGGTCGGAGAACGCACGCAGAAGGACTGGCGGCGGATCGCCGACCACGTGTGGGAGGTCGAGTGGGAGATCGTGCTCCGGAACCACAAGAAGCTCGACCAGAGCGTGACCGTGATCGAGCCGGTCCCCGGCGACTGCCAGGTGCTCAGCTCGACCCACCCGTACGAGAAGAGCGACAGCCACACGCTCACGTGGGAACTCGCGGTGCCGCGGGAGGGCCTCGCGAAGCTGGTCTACCGTCTCCGCACGCGCTCCTGAGCCCCGGCCGCGCTGCGCGCGCCGGATCGGCGGCGACGCGTTGACACCCCCAGTGGCGTTCGCTAGAGTGAGTCGGTGTCGACGACCGTCTGGCTGATTCCCGCCTGCCCGCTCCTGGGCGCGCTCGTCACCATGGTTTTCGGAGGCGCGCTCGGTCGCCGGGCGCACTGGGTCGGGGTGCTGGCGGTCGCCGCCGCGTTCGTGTCGGCGGGCGCGGTCTTCGCCCGCGTCCTCGACGGTCAGGCGTACGCGGGCCAGCTCTTCCCGTGGATCGTCGCGGGCGCCTTCAAGACCGCCGTCTCCGTCCAGGTCGACCCGCTGACGGCGGTCATGCTGCTCGTCGTCACCGGCGTTGGATTCCTCATCCACGTCTACTCGGTCGGCTACATGGACGGCGACTCCGGCTACGCGCGGTTCTTCGCCTACCTGAACCTATTCGTCTTCTCGATGACGATGCTCGTGCTCGCCGGCAACTTCCTGGTCCTCTACGTCTTCTGGGAGGCGGTGGGCCTCTGCTCCTACCTCCTCATCGGGTTCTGGTACGAGCGGCCGGCCGCCGTGGCGGCGGGGAAGAAGGCCTTCATCGTCAACCGCGTGGGCGACTTCGGGTTCGGCCTGGGCGTGATGTGGCTCTGGACGGCGCTCGGCACCCTCGACTATTCGGCGGTGTTCAGTTCCGTCGACCGGCTCGCGCCGGCCACGGCGACCGGCATCGCCCTCCTGCTGTTCATGGGCGCCTGCGGGAAGTCCGCGCAGCTCCCGCTCCACGTCTGGCTGCCCGACGCGATGGAGGGGCCGACGCCCGTCTCGGCGCTGATCCACGCGGCGACGATGGTGACGGCCGGCGTCTATATGGTGGCGCGGAGCCACGCGCTCTTCGAGCGATCCGGCGTGGCGCTCGAGGTGGTGGCCTGGATCGGCGGCCTGACCGCGATCTTCGCGGCCACCACCGCGGTCATCCAGACCGACATCAAACGCGTGCTCGCCTACTCGACCGTGAGCCAGCTCGGCTACATGTTCGCCGCGGTCGGCGTGGGCGCCTACGCGGCGGCGGTCTTCCACCTCGTCACCCACGCCTTCTTCAAGGCGCTCCTGTTCCTGGGCGCCGGGAGCGTCATCCACGCGCTCGGCGGCGAGCAGGACCTGCGGCGGATGGGCGGGCTCGCCCCACGCATGGTGCCGACCGCCGTCACCATGACCGTCGGTGCCGCCGGCCTCGCGGGCGTGCCGGGCCTCGCCGGCTTCTTCTCGAAGGACGCGATCCTGGCCGCGACCTACGCGGGCGGCCACCCGGGCCTCTGGTCGATCCTGGTGCTCGGCGCGTTCCTGACGTCGTTCTACGCCTTCCGCCTGCTCTTCCTGGCCTTCTTCTGCGTGCCGCGCATGGCGAAGGAGACGGCCCACCACGTGCACGAGTCGCCGGCGGTGATGACGGTGCCGCTCGGCGCCCTCGCGACGCTGACCGCGCTGGCGGGATTCGCGCTGGGGATCCCGTCGGGCGCCGGCACGCCGTTCGAGCGGTTCCTGGTGTCGGTGTTCCCGCTCCCCGAGGGAGAGCGCGGCGGGTTCACGGCCTACGCCCTGCTGCTCCTGTCGGTGATCGTGGTCGCGGCCGGTTTTCTCCTCGCGTGGCTCATGTACATGACGCGCGCCGTGGCGCCCAACGCGATCGGACGGCCGAAGACCCGGCTCCATACCCTGCTCCTCAACGCATACTACGTCGACCGGATCTACGACGCGCTCATCGTCCGCCCCCTCTACGCGTTCTCGGTCTTCCTCGCCCGCGGCGTCGACCTCGGCGTCCTCGACGGGGCGGTCAACGGCCTCGGCCGCGCCGTGGTCGGGTCGGCGCAGCGTCTCCGGCGCATCCAGACCGGCTACGTCGTCAACTATGCGCTGACGATGCTCCTGGGCGTCGTGGTTCTGATCGGCTTCCTGCTCGCTCGATGACCCCCGGACTCCTGACCGCGGTCACGTTCCTGCCGGCTCTGGGCGGGCTCGGGCTCGCGCTCGTGCCCCGCCGGCGGAGCGATCTCGCCCGCGTGGTGGCGCTCGCGGTCGCGGTGGCGGTGTTGGCGCTCGCCGTGCCCCTCTACCTGGCTTTCGACGGCAGCCGCGCCGACCCGCAGTTCGAGGAGCGGGCGGCCTGGATGCCGACCCTCGGCGTCTCCTACCACATCGGCGTGGACGGCATCAGCCTCCTGCTCGTGCTGCTCACCGCGTTCCTGAGCCCCCTCGCGCTGGCCTCGGCGTGGCGCGCGGTCGAGGAGCGGACGAAGGAGTTCGGGATCGCGATGCTCATCCTCGAGACAGGCATGATCGGCGTCTTCGTCAGCCTCGATCTCTTCCTCTTCTACGTGTTCTGGGAGGCGATGCTGATCCCGATGTACTTCGTCATCGGCGTGTGGGGCGGCCCCGACCGCATCTACGCGGCGATCAAGTTCGTGCTCTACACGCTCGTCGGGTCCCTGCTGATGCTCGTGGCGATCCTGGCCCTCTACTGGCAGCACGGGGCGGCCACGGGCGTCTACACGTTCGACCTGCCCGTGCTGAGCCGGTACGTACTCGCGCCCGGGCTCGCGCAGGATCTCATGTTCCTCGCCTTCGCCCTCGCGTTCGCGATCAAGGTGCCGCTGTTCCCGTTCCACACCTGGCTCCCCGACGCCCACGTCGAGGCGCCGACGGCGGGCAGCGTCATCCTCGCCGGCGTGCTGCTGAAGATGGGCACCTACGGCTTCCTGCGCTTCTGCCTGCCCCTCTTCCCCGACGCGAGCATTCGCTTTGCGCCCTGGGTCTTCGCGCTGGCGGTGATCGGCATCATCTACGGCGCCTGGGTGTCGACCGTGCAGCCGGATCTGAAGAAGCTCGTCGCCTACTCGAGCGTGAGCCACCTCGGCTTCGTGATGGTGGGCCTGTTCACGCTGACCGCGCAGGGCCTCGTCGGCGGGATCATCCAGATGATCAACCACGGACTGTCGACGGGCGCGCTCTTTCTGATGGTCGGGATGATCTACGAGCGGCGGCACACCCGGCTCATCGCCGACTTCGGCGGCCTGTGGCGGGTCATCCCGGCCTTCTCCGCGCTGTTCCTGATCGTGTCGCTCTCGTCGCTCGGCCTCCCCGGGCTGAACGGCTTCGTCGGCGAGTTCCTGATCCTGGTGGGGGCGTTCCAGGTGAACCGGCTGGTGGCTGCGCTCGCGACCTCCGGGATCGTGTTCGCCGCGGTCTACCTCCTCTGGATGTGCCAGCGCGTCATCTTTGGTCCCGTGACCCACCCCGAGAACCGGCGTCTGGCCGACCTCTCGGCTCGGGAGTGGGCGGTGCTGGCGCCGGCGCTCGCGCTCATCGTCTGGATCGGCGTCTACCCGGTCGCCTTCACGGGTAAGACCGAAGCGAGCGTGGAGGCGCTGATCGCGCAAGTGCAGTCCAAGGCAGCCGCGGCCGGCGCACGGGCGCGCTAAGCGATGCAGCTCCCGACGGTCTCCGTCCGCGCGCTCCTGCCCGCGCTCGTCGTGCTCGGTACGGCCGGTCTCGTTCTGGTGCTCGACCTGCTGCCGCCGCGCGCCCGCAAGGGGCACCTGGCGGTCCTCTCGCTGGCGGGCATCGTCCTCGCGCTCCTCTCGACCACGTGGCTCTGGGGCGAGGAGACCCGAGCCTTCCACGGCATGATCGTGCTCGACGGGTACGCGCTCTTCCTCCAGCTCGTCATCTGCTACGCGGCGGGGCTGGTCGTGCTGCTCTCGATCGACTACCTCCCCGAGCGCGGGCTCGAGTCGGGCGAGTACTACGCGCTCGTCCTGTTCGCGACCGTGGGCATGTTGCTGATGGCCGCGGCCGGCGACCTGATCGTCGTGTTCCTCTCGCTCGAGCTGATGTCGCTGTCGCTCTACGTGCTCGCCGGGTACTTCCGGGCGCGCCTCGCCTCGGGCGAGGCGGCGATGAAGTACTTCCTGCTCGGCGCCTTCGCGAGCGCCTTCTTCCTGTACGGGATCGCCCTCGTGTACGGCGCGACGGGGACGACGAACCTCGACCGGATCGGCGCCTCGACCGGACGCGATTCGCTGCTGACGATCGGGCTCGCGCTCCTGCTCGTGGGCTTCGGCTTCAAGATCTCGTCGGTTCCGTTCCACATGTGGGCGCCGGACGTCTACGTCGGCGCGCCGACGAGCGTCACCGTGCTGGTGGCCACCGGCTCGAAGACGGCGGCGTTCGCGGCGCTGATCCGCGTGCTCGTGAGCGCGTTCCGGGGGGGGCAGCTCGAGTGGCCGTTCCTGCTGTGGGCGCTCGCGGCGGCCACCATGACCGTCGGCAACGTGGTCGCCATCGCCCAGTCGAACCTCAAGCGGATGCTGGCCTACTCCTCGGTGGCCCACGCGGGATACATGCTCGTCGGCCTCACGGCGGGCGGCGCCCTCGGCGCCGGCGCCGTGCTCTTCTACCTGCTCGTGTACACCTTCACGACCGCGGGCGCCTTCGGCGTCGTGCTCCTGCTCGAGCGCGCGACCGGCGAGGGGGTGAGCCTCGCCGACTACGCGGGGCTGGCCCGGAGCCACGGGATCCTCGCGCTGGTCCTCTCCCTGTTCCTGCTCTCCCTGATCGGCATCCCGCCCCTCGGCGGCTTCGTCGGGAAGTTCTATCTGTTCGGCGCCGCGGTCCGGTCGGGTTACGTGGGGCTCGCCGTGATCGGGGTGCTCAACTCCGCGGTGGCGTCGTACTACTACCTGCGCCTGATCGTCTACATGTACATGCGGGAGCCCGAGGACGCGCCGCCGCCGTCGGCGACCTCCTTCGCCGGCGGGCTCGCGCTCGCGGTCGCGCTGGCCGGCGTCATCGTGCTCGGCGTGATGCCGGCGCCGTTCATCGATCTCGCCCAGGCTGCCGTCACGCCGCTGCTTCGCTGACCCGATGCCGACGACCGCCCGCTAGCCATGGGGTCGCGCCACGCGCCGCGTCCCCCGCTCGCTGCCGTCGGGGCCGTCGTCCCGGCGGAGCGCGGGCGCCCGCGGCCGGAGATCGCCCGGCCGATCGTGCCCGGAATGGTTCGGCCGGCGGTCCGATGAGGGACGGGGGGCACGTCCGCGGGCCCGCCTCGTGGCCAGGGGCGGGGACGGGGGCCCGGCGGTGGTGACGACCGAGGGAGGGCAGGGGGCGCGCCTGGACTCCCGCCGGAGGGATCTCGCCGCGGTCGAGGACGCCGGGCCCGACGTCGTCGTGATCGGCGGCGGCATGGCCGGCGCGGGCGTCGCCCGCGACCTCGCGCTCCGCGGCGTCTCGGTCGCGCTCTTCGAGAAGGGGGACTACGCCTCGGGCACGACCTCGCGGTCCTCCAAGCTCATCCACGGCGGCCTCCGCTACCTCGAGCTGTTCGATTTCGCGCTGGTGCGGGAGTCGCTCGCCGAGCGCGAGACGCTGCGTCGCCTCGCCCCGCATCTCGTGCGGCCGCTGCCCTTCCTCGTCCCCGTCTACGGCGACTCGGCCCGCGGCCTGATCAAGGTCCGGATCGGCCTCATGCTCTACGACCTCCTGGCCCCGGGTCGGGACCGCGAGCGCTACCGGGTCCTCCGGCCCGTGGCCGCGCTGGCGCTCGAGCCGAGCCTCCGGGCCGAGGACCTGCGCGGCGCCGGCTACTACTTCGACGATCTGCTGCTCTCGCCGGAGCGCCTCTGCCTCGAGAACGTGCTCTCCGCCTGTCGCGCGGGCGCGCGGGCCGTCAACTACTGCGAGGTCGAGGAGGTGATGCGCGGTCGCGGGGGCATCGAGGGCGTGCGCGTGCGCGACCTCCTGTCGGACCGGGTGCACACGGTGCGGGCGCAGGTCGTCGTCAACGCCGCCGGGCCCTGGGTGGACCGTCTGCGCGAGCTGGCCGGGATCACCGAGCGAGGCAAGCGCGTCACCCGCACCACGAAGGGGATCCACTGCGTGCTGCCGCGCCTGAGCGAACGGGCCCTCTACGCCTCCACGCGGGACGGCCGCGCGGTGCTGGCGATCCCGTGGCGCGAGTTCTCGGTCGTCGGCACGACCGATACCGATTTCGAGGGCGATCCCGACCGCGTGGAGGCGACCGGCGAGGAGGTCGGCTACCTGCTCGACGAGGTGCGTCGCGTCCTGCCCGACCTCGGAGCGGCGGAGCGCGAGGTCGTGTACACGTACGCCGGTGTGCGGCCGCTGTCGTTCGAGGACCGCGCGCGCGCCTCCGACGTGTCGCGCAAACACAAGGTGGTCGTCGAGGGAGGCGGCCGGTTCCTGTCCGTCACCGGGACCAAGCTGACGTGCTTCCGGAGCCTCGCCGAGCAGGTGGGCGACCAGGTGCTGCGCACCCTCGGCCGCCGCGCCGAGTGCCGCACGGCGCGGCTCGCCCTCGACGGCTCGGACGAGGAGGTGTCGCGGCTCGCGGCGACCGCCTGGCTGGACGTGGCGCCCGAGCTGGCGGCGACGCGGCTCGGGCGCGAGACGATCGAGACCCTGGTGGCGACCTACGGCCGCGCCTGGCCGCGGCTCGCGGATCTCGCGGGCAAGGTGCCGGACGGCGAGCAGCGCCTGTGCCCCCAGAACCCCGAGATCGCCGCCCAGCTGCACTACGCGGTCTCCCACGAGCACGCCGTCTCGCTCCAGGACGTGCTGTTCCGGCGCACCGGAATCGGGACGAGCCGGTGTCAGGGGCAAGACTGCGCGGAGACGATCGGCCGGCGAATGGCGACCCTGCTCGGCTGGTCGCCCCGGCGGCTCGCCGCCGAACTCGACGCGTGGGAGAGCCATGTCGCGCGCTCGCAGCGCTTCCGGTCGGCGCGGGCGTGAGTGGGGCCCCGCGCCGCCGGCCCCGCCCGGCGTCTCGCCCTGCGCCCGACCCCCGCCCACCGATGATTCTGGCCCTCGATCAGGGGACCTCGGGCTCGACCGCCCTCTGCGTGGACACGGAGGGCCGGGTGGCCTCCCGCGGCCACGCGGAGCTCACGCAGCACTACCCGCGCCCGGGCTGGGTCGAGCACGATCCCGACGAGATCTGGGCAACCACCGTCGCCGCCGCGCGGGCCGCGCTCGCGGCCCGCGCCGCCGCCGGACGCAGGATCGCCGCGATCGGGATCACGAACCAGCGGGAGACGACGATCGTCTGGGATCGGGCCACGGGTCGTCCCATCCACCCGGCCATCGTGTGGCAGTGCCGGCGTACCGCCGAGCTCTGCGAGCGGCTCCGGGCGGACGGGGTCGAGCCGACGGTCCGGGCGCGAACGGGGCTCGTGCTCGATGCCTACTTCTCCGGGACGAAGATCCGCTGGCTACTCGACGCGGTGTCCGGGGCGCGCGAGCGCGCCCGGCGCGGCGAGCTGGCGTTCGGCACCGTCGACACGTGGCTCCTGTGGAACCTCACCCGGGGCCGCGTCCACGCGACCGACCCCTCCAATGCCTCGCGCACCCTCCTCCTCGACATCCGCTCGGTTGCGTGGGACGCGACGATGCTCGGGCTGCTCGGGGTGCCGGCGCCCATGCTCCCGGCCATCCGACCGTCGGCGGGGCTCTTCGGCGAGACGGCCGACCTCGGCTGGCTGCCGCCCGGGATCCCGATCGCGGGCGTTGCCGGCGACCAGCAGGCGGCGCTCTTCGGCCAGGCCTGCTTCGAGCCGGGGATGGTCAAGAACACGTACGGGACCGGCTGCTTTCTGCTCATGAACACCGGCCGGACCGCGATCCCCTCGAGCGGCGGGCTGCTGGCGACGGTCGCCTGGCGGATCGGCGCCGACACGGTATATGCTCTCGAGGGCAGCGTGTTCATCGCGGGCGCCGCGATCCAGTGGCTCCGCGACGGACTGGGCGTGCTCGGGAGCGCCGCCGAGAGCCAGCGGCTCGCGGAGTCCGTCCCCGATACCGGGGGCGTGTACCTGGTGCCGGCGTTCGTCGGCCTCGGGGCGCCCTACTGGGACATGCACGCGCGCGGCGCGGTCTTTGGGCTGACGCGCGGGACGACCCGCGCCCACCTCGTGCGGGCGGCCCTCGAGGCGATCGCGTATCAGAGCCGCGACGTGCTCGAGACGATGCTGGCCGACGCGGGCGTTCCGCTCAGGGCGCTCCGGGTCGACGGCGGCGCGGCCGCCAACGACTTTCTGTGCCAGTTCCAAGCCGACGTCACGCGGGTGGACGTGCTCCGGCCGTCGGTGATCGACACGACGGCGCTCGGCGCCGCGTACCTCGCGGGGCTCGGCGCGGGGATCTGGGGGTCGCTCGCGGAGGTGGCGCACCGGTGGGAGATCGAGCGGAGGTTTGTCCCGGTCATGGACGAGTCGCGGCGGGCTGCGCTCTACGCGGGCTGGCGGCGTGCCGTCGGACGGACGCGTGGCTGGGCGGCGCCCTGAGCCTGCCGATCCTCCGTCGGCGCGCGGTCCGGCCGCGCTGGCCGCTCGGCCTCGGGCTCGCGGCCGTCCTCGCCGCGACCGGGGTGGCGGCGCAGCGGATCGAGCGGTATCCGCAGCAGTTCGGTCCGTTCGGGCTCGGCCCGGCGCCCGGCCAGCGCGTGACCGTGACGGGCGTCTACCAGCGACTGCTCGACGCGCGGGAGTTCTGGCGGGCGACGACGCTCGAGTACTGGTCGATCCAGAGCGAGTCCCGCGCGATCCTCGCGCGCGGTCGCGAGTCGACGAAGACGCAGCCCCCCGGGGAGTTCGTGGAGGCGCGGGGGCTCTCGGCCTACCTGCTCGAGGGCCAGGGGCGGCCGATGCTCCTCCTCGTCTTCGGAATCGTGCCGAGCCCGCCCGGGAGCGGCGTCACCTACCGGATCTTCGGCTTCGACAAGGACGGGGCCTTCCGGGAGGCGCTCACCCTCGAGCCGCGCGGCGATGGCGTGATGAACCCGATCGACTCCCGCAACGGGACGATCGCGCTCACCGACGGGCGCTACCTCGACGTCTCGGAGTGGATGGGGGCCTTCGCCATCCGCGTCCGCTACGTGTACGACGAGGCCACCCACCGGTTCGCGGTGCAGACGGCCTGCTCGCCGCCGATCAACCCGCGCGTCGACCGTGAGGTCATGCGCGCCGCCCTGGCCCGTCCCGACGCGGCCCGCATCGAGGTGTACGACCGCCCGGCGGCGCCCGCCACGCGCCGCGCCATCGGCCTGAGCGAGAAGAGCCGGGTGACCTTGCTCGAGGGGTGCTCGGCCCGCTTCGGACCGACCAAGTCGCCCGAGGTCTGGCTGAAGGTCGAGGTCGACGGCACGACCGGCTGGGTTTCCGAGGCCGACTTCCCGAAACTCGGGCTCGACGAAGGCGGGTGAGTCGGGGTGGCGGCCGTGGGCGTGCGCCGGGCTCGCCCGGACCACGCCCCGACCCGGCTTGTGCTTCACTCGCCGGCCGACCGTCCTGTAATTGTCAATCAGGTCAATGGCTTATGTCCCCTTGTGCGATCGGACCCCACGTGATAGTGTTCCGATTCACATGACCCAGGGAGGTGACCCCTCGTCGTGGCGAGGGCTCGGACCTCTACTCCAGCTGGGGATGACGTTCGTGATGTCGACCGTGCTCGGTCTGGCCGGAGGCTTCTGGGTCGACCGATGGCTCGGCACGGGCCCCTGGCTCCTGCTCCTCGGGCTCGGGTTCGGCATCGCGGCCGGCTTCGTGAACCTGTTTCGCTCGGTGAAGGACGCCGAACGGCGCGAGCAGAAGGATGACCGTCGCTGACCTGGTCTCCCGCGTCACGCGTCACTGCCTCGTCGCGACCGTGGCCCTCGCGGCCGGCGCGGGGTGGTTCGCCGGCCTCCCCGGCGCGTCGGGCGCGGCGGCGGGGGGGGCGATCGCGCTCCTCCACTTTCGGTGGCTCGCGCGGGGCGCCGCCGGCGCGCTCCGGGGCGAGGGCGGCTTCGCGCTCGGCCTGACGGGTCTCGGTCTCCGCTCCGCGGGGGCCTTCGGCGCCCTCGCGGTGACGCTCGCCGGCGGCTGGGTGCACCCCCTCGCCGTGATCGCCGGGCTCTCGGTGCTGCCTCCGGTCCTGCTGGCCGCGGGCGCGCGGAGCGCCGGCTGAGATGGGCGCGCTCGAGCATCCTCCGATCCTCTCGCTGCCCGGCATCCCCGAGCATGTGACCTACATGTGGGTCGCGATGGCCATCCTGATCGCGATTGCGCTCGTCGCGTCGCGCCGGGTGGAGCTGGTGCCGCGCGGTGCCCAGAACTTCATGGAGCTGGTCCTCGAGCAGCACCTGACGCTGATCGACGACGTCATCGGGCCCGCGGGGCGCCCGTACCTGCCCCTGCTCGCCACCCTCGGGCTGTTCATCCTGGTCGCCAACCTGCTCGGGCTCGTGCCCGGCCTCGTGGCGCCGACGGCCAACCTGAATACGACCGCCGCCTGCGCGCTGATCGTGTTCGTCACCTACCACGCGATCGGCATCCGGGCGCAAGGGCCGCTGGCCTACGCGCGGCACTTCATGGGGCCGATCCCGTGGCTCGCGCCCCTCATGATCCCGATCGAGGTGTTCAGCCACCTCGCGCGGCCCCTCTCCCTCTCGCTCCGGCTCTTCGGCAACATGACGGGCGGGCACATTCTCCTCGCCGTCTTCTTCTTCCTGATGGGCTTCGACGGCATGCTCGGCTGGGCGCTCCGAGGATCGCTCGGCGGCATCGTCCTCGGGGGGCCGGCGGCGCTGCTGATGGCGGCCTTCACCGTCGGGTTCCTCTACCCGCTCAAGCTCCTGGTCGCGTTCCTGCAGGCCTTCATCTTCGTGATGCTGTCAGCCATCTACATTGCCGGGGCTATTGAAGCGGCCGAGCCCCATCACTGAGGCGGAAACCACCACACAAGGAGGGCAGTCCGTGCGACGCTCACTGATTCTCACGTTCGTCGCCGCGCTCGCGGTGCCCGGCATCGCGCTCGCGGCGGAACCAGGCGGCGGTGAAGGCTGGCTCAAACCCTTCGCCGCGATCGCGGCCGGCATCGGCATGGCGCTGGCGGCGGGCCTGTGCGGGCTCGGTCAGGGCCGCGCGGTCGCGTCGGCCGTCGATGCGATGGCGCGCCAGCCCGGTGCCGCGGGACGGATCCAGACGGCGATGATCATCGGCCTCGCGCTGATCGAGTCGCTCGCGCTGTACGTCCTCGTCATGGGCGTCCTCCTGCTGTTCGTGAAGTGGCCCGTGTAGGCTGACGGCTCCGGGAGTCGGGCGCCCGGCGTCGTCCGGGCGCCCACGCGGAGAGGCCATGGCGCCCCGTTCGAGCTACCGGATCCAGAAGATCCCCGAGATGACGATCCGGCGCCTGTCCCTGTACACCCGCTGTCTCGTGCAGCTGGAGGAGGACGGGATCAAGACCATCTCGTCCCAGGCGCTCGCCGAGCGCTTCAACCTGAACTCGGCGCAGGTCCGCAAGGACCTCGCGTACTTCGGCGAGTTCGGGGTCCGCGGCATCGGCTACTACGTCTCGGGGCTCAAGGCCGAGTTGCAGAAGATCCTGAACCTCGACCGGGAGTGGCAGGTCGCGCTCGTCGGCTACGGCAACCTCGGATCCGCGCTCTTCCGCTACAAGGGGTTCGCCCGGCAGGGGTTCCGGATCTCGGCGATCTTCGACGACGACCCTGCCAAGGCCGGCCGCGCCGCGGACGGCATCCCGATCCTGCCCACGAGCGATCTCCCCCGGGAGGTGAAGGCCCGCAACCTGCAGATCGCGATCGTGGCGGTGCCGGCCGAGGCGGCCCAGGCGGTCACGGACAAGCTCGTGGCCGCCGGCGTCAAGGGGGTCCTCAACTTCGCGCCGAGCCGGATCCGCGTCGGCCGCGACGTCCGGCTGAAGAACGTCGACCTGTCGATCGAGCTCGAGACGCTGAGCTTTTACCTCGCCCAGAGCGCCCGCTGAGCCCCGGCGCCCGGAGTACAATACGGCGGGCGCCCGCTAGAGTGTCCATGCTCGAGACGCAGCCCGCCTCACTCAAGGATTGGGCCCCGTACCAAGCGCTGGCCGGGGCCTGGACCAGGGGAGACGTCTGCCTGCGCGCGTCGGGCCTCTGGGGGTCGGCGCGCGCGCTCGTCGTGGGGGCCCTCCTCCAGCCCGACCCCCGGCCGTGCCTCGTGCTGGTCTCGAGCCTCGCCGAGGCGCAGCGGTGGGCGGGCGACCTGCGCTTCTTCGGCGGGCGGGCGGTGGAGTTTCCGCCGCCCGAGCCGCGGCTGTGGCGCGGGCGCCAGCGCGAGACGGACGCGGCCCGCGCCGTCGTCTGTCACCGGCTCCTGGCCGACGAGCCCCTGGCCGTGGTGGCCACGCCGGCCGCGCTCACGCAGCCGCTGCCCGACCCGGCGGCGTTCAGGGCCGCGACGATCCGTCTGAGCGTCGGCGACCGCCTCGACCGGGAGCTCCTCCTGGAGGCGCTCGAGCGGGCCGGCTACGAGCGCGCCCACACCGTGGCCGAGGTGGGCCAGTGGGGCGTGCGCGGGGGGATCGTCGACGTGTTCGGGCCGGCCGATCGGCGCCCCGTCCGGATCGAGTTGCTCGGCGACGAGATCGAGTCGATCCGCCTCTTCGATCCGACGTCCCAGCGATCGACGGACGCCCTCTCGGAGGTGGCGCTGCTGCCGCTCGGCCGGGCCGAGGCCGCCGCCAACCTGCTCGCGTATCTGCCGGCCCGGGCGCCGGTCGTCCTCGACCAGCCCGAGCTCCTCGACGCCCCGCCGGAAGACGCCCCCGCCGCGGTGCCGCTCGCGGGGCTGCTGGCGGATCGGCAGCGCCTCGAGCTCGGGCTCCTGTCGGCGGCCAGGGGCCGCGGGGAGGCGGCCCGCACCGACCTCGACTTCGACACGCACTCGGTCGCCCGGTTCGACGGCCAGTTCCGCCAGCTGGCCGGGGAGCTCACACGCTGGATCGGCGAGGGCACCCGCGTCCGGCTGGCCGCGAGCGACACCCACCAGGCTGACAGCCTGCGCCAGATCCTGCGCGAGCACCTCCTGGAGGCGACCCCGGTGGACGCGCTCTGGGGGCCGGAGCGACTCGCGGTGGTCGTCGGGGAGTGCTCGGGCGGCTTCGCCGTGCCCGCGCTCGGAATCGTGCTCCTGACCGAGGAGGAGCTGTTCGGCGGACGGCGGCGGACGCTCCGGCGCCCGCGCTACGAGCGGGGGGCGGCCCTCACCGCCTTCACCGACCTCGCGATCGGCGACCTCGTCGTCCACGAGGATCACGGGATCGGCCGGTACCTCGGGCTCCGGACCATGCCCGTAGGCGCCCGCGAGGCCGACTTCCTCCTCCTCGAGTACGCGGAGAGCGGCCACCTCTACCTGCCCGTGGAGCGGCTCGACCTGATCTCCAAGTACCTGGGCGCCGACGCCAGCGGGGCCAGGCTCGACCGCCTCGGGGGCGCCGCCTGGCAGCGCGTGAAGGAATCGGTCCGGGCCTCCCTGCGCGAGATGGCGGAGGGGCTGCTGAAGCTCTACGCCGAGCGCGCGGTGGTCCGGGGCCACAAGTTTTCGGCGGACACGCCGTGGCAGCGCGAGTTCGAGGCGGCCTTCCGCTTCGAGGAGACGCCGGACCAGCTCCGCGCGATCGATGAGGTCAAGGTCGACATGGAGGCCGAGCGGCCGATGGATCGCCTCGTGGCGGGCGACGTCGGCTACGGCAAGACGGAGGTCGCCCTGCGGGCGGTCTTCAAGGCCGTGGCGGACGGCGCCCAGGCGGCGATCCTCGTGCCGACGACCGTGCTCGCCCAGCAGCACCGGTCGACGTTCAGCGACCGGTTCGGCCCGTTCCCGGCGCGGGTCGAGCTGCTCTCGCGGTTCCGCTCGCCGCGAGAGCAGAAGGCGATCGTCGAGGGGCTCCGGCAGGGCACGGTCGACGTCGTGATCGGGACCCACCGCCTGCTCTCGAAGGACGTCGCGTTCAAGAGGCTCGGGCTCCTGGTGGTGGACGAGGAGCACCGCTTCGGCGTCGCGGCGAAGGAGCGGATCAAGCAGCTCCGCGCCTCGGTCGACGTGCTGTCGCTGACGGCGACGCCGATCCCGCGCACCCTCTACATGTCGCTCTCGGGCGTCCGCGACCTCTCGGTCATCGAGACGGCGCCCCTCGAGCGGCTGCCGGTGGAGACCCACATCTGCCGGTTCAGCCGCGAGGTCGTCCGCGAGGCGCTCGAGCGCGAGCTCCAGCGCGGCGGGCAGGTGTTCTTCGTCCACAACCGCATCCAGTCGCTGCCCTCGATGGCACGCTTCATCCAGAAGCTGGCGCCGGACGCGCGGGTCGTGATGGCCCACGGCCAGATGAAGGAGCGTGAGCTCGAGGCGGTAATGGTCAGGTTCATGACGGGGCAGGCGGACGTGCTGGTCTCGACGGCGATCGTCGAGTCGGGGCTTGACATCCCCGCCTCGAACACGATCATCATCAACCGCGCCGACCGCTTCGGCCTCGCCCAGCTCTACCAGCTCCGCGGGCGGGTGGGCCGCGAGCGCCAGCAGGCCTACGCCTACCTGCTGGTCCCGGCCGACGGGCGGGTGGACGAGCAGGCCGAGCGCCGGCTCCGCGTGCTGCAGGAGCTCACCGAGCTCGGCTCGGGGTTCAAGCTGGCGCTCCGCGACCTGGAGATCCGCGGCGCGGGCAACCTCCTCGGGCCGGCCCAGCACGGCCACGTGGCCGCCGTCGGCTTCGATCTTTATACGAAGCTTCTGGAGGAGGCCGTGCGAAACTTGCGGGGCCAGACGACCGAGGGCCCCGTCGACCCGGTCGTCTCCGTCGACGTCGAAGCATATTTGCCCGAGGCCTACGTGCCCGAGGTGAACCAGCGGCTGGCTCTCTACCGGCGCCTGACCGACGCGCGAAGCCCCGCGGAGCTGGCCGACTTCCAGTCGGAGCTCGCGGACAGGTTCGGCCCGCCCCCCGCGGCCGTCGAGCACCTGCTCGAGGTCGTGGCGATCCGGATCGGCGCGCGGCCGCTCGGGATCGAGAAGCTCGAGGCGCGCGACGGCCGGGCCGTCATCAAGTTCGCGCCGTCGACGCCGCTCAGCCCCGACCGCCTGGTCCGGCTGATCGAGCGCAGCCGGGGCCGCCTCCGGATGAGCCGGGAGTTCGCCCTGGAGGCGCGCCTGCCGGCCGGTGAGTGGCGCGCGACGCGGGACGCCCTCCGCGAGCTCCTGGATCAGCTCACGAGGCTCGTCGCGTGAGGGTGCCGCGCGGCCGCGTCCCCCCGCTGCTGCTCGTCGGGCTCGCGCTCGGCGGCTGCGCCTCCTGGCTGCCGTTCGCGGGCACGAAGCGGCCGCGGGTCGAGAAGGTGGTGACGCCGCCGACGCCGCCGGCGGCCGCCGCGGCCGCCGGGGCGGTGGTCGCGCCCCTCGCCGACGGCGACGGCGTGGTGGACCGGATCGTCGCCGTCGTCAACGACGACGTGATCACCCTCACCGAGCTTCGGGAGCAGGTCCTCTACTACAAGGTCGAGGCGCACGGGGAGGAGGTGCCGGACGACGACCGGCTGGCGCGCCAGCTGCTCGATCGGCTGATCGAGAGCCGGCTCCAGCTCCAGGAGGCCGGGCGCGAGAAGGTCACAGTCGACGAGGCCGAGGTGACCGAAGAAATCGCCTCCCGCATGAAGAAGCTCGAGCTAAGCACGGTGCAGGAGTTCGAGGACGCGGTCAAGAAGCAGGGCCTGACGCTCGACCAGATCAAGAAGCGGCTGCGCGAGCAGCTCATGGTGGCGAAGGTGATCCGTCGCAAGGTCTCGTTCCGCGTCTCGGTCACCGAACAGGAGGTCGATCACTACCTTCAGGAGAACAGGGAGAAGCTCGAAACGGGCCTCACCTACCACGCCCGCCACATCCTGGTCGTGCCCGAGGGCGAGCGGACCGACGCGGGGTGGGCGACGGCGCGCGAGACCGCCGCGGCCGTCTTTGCCCGCCTCAAGGCGGGCGCCGACTTCGCCGAGGTGGCCAAGGAGGTGTCCCGGGACGGCACCGCCAAGGACGGGGGCGACCTGGGGACGCTCAAGAAGGGCGAGTTGGCCGACGAGATCGAGTCCCAGATCCTCAGGTTGGCGCCGGGACAGGTCTCCGAGCCGTTCCGGACCGGTCTCGGCTATCACATCGTCAAGCTCGAGTCCCGGGAGACGCTCGAGGGCGAGGGCCTGACGCGGCTGCGCCAGCAGGTCCGGGACGTCCTGTTCCGCGAGAAGTACCAGGCGCGCCTCGAGGCCTGGCTCGGCGAGATCAAGAAGCGGGCGATCATCGAGGTTCGCATCTGAAGAAAAAACGTTGACAATCTGCGTGCCGTTTGGGAGCATGGGGGAGCGGAAACGTGGTCCCAACCCCGTAGAAGACCCGCACAGAGCCACGGCAGATTTTAGAGCGGCGTTGGAGTACCTGACCGCCGCACCCGGAGCCCGCGAATGAGCGCCCGTCAGAACAGAGGCCAAGCAGCGACGACACCCACCCCGGACGCAGCAAACGGCATGAACCTCTCCGAGCTGAAAGAGAAGAGCATCGGCGACCTCAACACGATCGCCCGAGACCTGGGCGTCCAGAACTTCGGCGGCCTCCGGAAGCAGGAGCTGATCTTCAAAATCCTCCAATCCCAATCGGAGAAGGATGGTCTGATCTTCGCCGAGGGGGTGCTGGAGGTGCTGCCGGACGGCTTCGGCTTCCTGCGGGCTCCGGACTACAACTACCTCCCGGGCCCCGACGACATCTACGTCTCGCCCTCGCAGATTCGCCGCTTCGACCTGCGCACCGGCGACACCATCTCGGGTCAGGTGCGGCCGCCGAAGGACACCGAGCGGTACTTCGCGCTGCTGAAGGTCGAGGCGATCAACTTCGAGACGCCCGAGCAGGCGCGCGACAAGATCTTCTTCGACAACCTGACCCCGCTCTATCCGATGGAGCGGCTGCGGCTCGAGCACGACCCGGAGGACCTGACGACCCGGGTCATGGACCTGCTCTGCCCGATCGGCAAGGGGCAGCGCGGAATGATCGTGGCCGCGCCCCGGACGGGCAAGACCGTGCTCCTCCAGAAGCTCGCCAACGCGATCGCCAAGAACCACCCGGAGGTCTACCTGATCGTCCTGCTGATCGACGAGCGGCCGGAGGAGGTCACCGACATGCTGCGGTCGGTCAAGGGCGAGGTGATCTCGTCGACGTTCGACGAGCCTCCCGCCCGCCACGTCCAGGTCGCCGACATGGTGATCGAGAAGGCCAAGCGGCTGATCGAGCACAAGAAGGACGTCGTGATCCTGCTCGATTCGATCACCCGGTTTGCCCGGGCCCACAACGCCATCATCCCGTCGTCGGGCAAGGTCCTGTCCGGCGGCCTCGACGCCAACGCCCTCCAGCGGCCGCGCCGGTTCTTCGCCACCGCCCGGAACATCGAGGAGGGTGGGTCGCTGACGATCATGGCGACCGCGATCGTGGACACCGGGAGCCGGATGGACGACGTCATCTTCGAGGAGTTCAAGGGGACCGGCAACATGGAGGTCCACCTGGACCGACGCCTCATGGACAAGCGGATCTTTCCGACGATCAACATCGAGCAGTCGGGGACCCGGAAAGAGGAGCTGCTGCTCGAGAAGGACGAGCTCCAGAAGGTCTGGCTGCTGCGCAAGGCACTCTCCCAGCTGAACCCGGTCGAGGCGATGGAGCTCCTGCTGGACAAGCTCAAGCTCACGAAGACCAACCGGGAATTCCTGGCCTCGATGCACTCGATGGGGTAAGCCCCCGGCCCGCCCGCCTCGCCCAAGGGGCGGAGAAGCTTGCCTTTTCGGCGGTTTGCTGGTACCCTTCTGACTCCATCGAGGGGGAGGTGCGCCGTGAAGGCAGGCATTCATCCTGAGTACGTCGATACGACGATCACCTGCGCGTGCGGAGAGGTCATCCGCACGCGTTCGACCCGGCCGCAGATCAGGGTGGAGGTCTGCTCGAAGTGCCATCCGTTCTTCACGGGCAAGCAGAAGCTCATGGACACGGCCGGGCGGGTGGAGCGCTTCCAGCGCAAGTACAAGCGCAAGTTGCCGACCGAAGGCTAGCGCCGTACCGTCTCCGAGCCGCCCCCCGGGCCCCTCGATCCGCCCCCGGCCCGGGGCGGCGCGTCTGACACGCCATGTTTGAAAAGCTGCGGCAGATCGAGGAGCGGTCGCACGAGATCGCCCGCCTGCTGGCGGACCCGGCGGTGCTGGGCCAGCCGGCGGAGTACACGCGCCTGCGGAAGGAGCATGCCGAGCTCTCGGCGATCGTGGAGCGCTTCGAGGCCTACCGCACCGTGCTGAATCGGCTCGCCGAAACGCGGCGCTTCCTCGCCGACGACCAGGACCGCGAGCTGCGCGAACTGGCCCAGCTCGAGGTCTCCGAGCTCACGGCGCGGCAGGCGACGCTCGAGGAGGAGCTGCGCCAGCTCCTCCTGCCCAAGGACCCGTACGACGACAAGAACGTCTTCGTCGAGATCCGCGCGGGCGCTGGCGGCGACGAAGCCGGCCTCTTCGCCGCCGACCTGGCGCGGATGTACACGAAGTACGCCGAGCGCCGCAAGTGGAAGGTCGAGGTGATGGACTCGAGCCCGACGGGGGTGGGGGGGTTCAAGGAGATCGTCCTCTTCCTCCAGGGACGGGGCGCGTGGAGCCGGCTCAAGTTCGAGCGGGGCGTGCACCGAGTGCAGCGCGTGCCCGCGACCGAGTCGAGCGGGCGCATCCACACCTCCACCGTGACGGTGGCGATCCTGCCCGAGGCCGAGGACGTCGACGTCCAGGTGGAGGAGAAGGACCTGCGGGTGGACGTCTACCGCTCCTCGGGTCCCGGCGGGCAGGGCGTCAACACGACGGACTCGGCCGTGCGCATCACGCACATCCCGACCGGGGTCGTCGTCACCTGTCAGGATGAGCGGTCCCAGATCAAGAACCGCGCCAAGGCGATGCGCGTGCTCAAGGCGCGGCTGCTCGAGCGGGCCCAGGAGGAGCAGGCGGCCGCGATCGCGGCCGATCGGAAGAGCCAGGTGGGCACCGGGGAACGGAGCGAGCGCATCCGGACGTACAACTTCCCGCAGGCGCGCGTGAGCGACCATCGGATCGGGCTCACGCTGCACAAGCTGCCCGCGGTGCTCGAGGGCGACCTCGACGAGCTGATCGAGGCCTTGACCGCGGCCGACCGCGCCGAGCGCCTCGAGCACGCGACGACATGAGCCCGCGACCGGCGGCGGTGCGGGTCGGCGGTCGCGTCGGGCCCGCGGTGCCGGCGCCCCCGGCGCGCGTCCGCGCCCTCCTCGCCGACGGCGTGCGGACCCTCCGGGCCGCCGGCCTGGCCACGGCGCGCCAGGACGCCGAGTGGCTGCTCGCCGAGGAGCTCGGAGTGAGTCGGCTCGACCTCTACACGGACCCCCCGGCGGTCGGCGCCGCCGCCGCCCGGCGCTACGCCGCGGCGCTCGCGCGGCGCGCCGCGCACGAGCCGCTCCAGCACCTCCTGGGCTGGGAGGAGTTCCGCGGGCTCCGCTTCGGGGTCGGCCCCGCGGTCCTGATCCCGCGGCCGGAGACGGAGCTGCTGGTCGAGTGGGCGCTCGAGTTCGTGCCGCCCGGCGCGACCGTGTGCGACCTCGGGACCGGGAGCGGCTGCGTGGCGGCCGCCATCGCGACGGCGCGGCCGGACGCGCGCGTGCTCGCGGTCGAGCTCTCGGCGGCGGCGCGCGCGGTCGCCGCGCGGAACCTGGCGGCGCTGGGCCTCGCCGCCCGCGTCACGGTGCTCGGCGGAGACCTGTTCGAACCGCTGGCCGGCTGGGCGGGCGCGGTGGACCTGATCGTCGCCAATCCCCCGTACATCCCGACCGGCGCGCTGCCGGCGCTGCCCGCGGAGGTCCGCGCGTGGGAGCCCCGGAGGGCGCTCGACGGCGGCTCCGACGGCATGGCCGTCTCGCGGCGCATCATCGCCGGCGCCCCGGGGGTGCTGGCCGGGGGCGGGGCGCTCGCGCTCGAGATCGGCGAGGGGCAGGCGCCCCCGCTCGCGGCCACGATGCGGGCGCGCGGCTTCGTCGATGTCACGACCCGCCACGATCTCGCCGGCGTCGAGCGGTACCTGGCCGGGGCGTTTGGCGCCGCGTCGGCGCGCGGGGCCCGGGCCGCCCGCGCCCGACCCGCGGCCGTTCGGCGCGCGGAGGGTGGGTGATGCCGGCCAGGCTGGAGATCGACGGCGGGGTGCCGCTGTCCGGGACCGTGACGGTGAGCGCGGCCAAGAACGCGACCCTGCCGGCCCTCGCCGCGGCGCTCCTCACGAGCGAGCCGCTGGTGATCGAGAACCCGCCGGGGCTGGCCGACGTGGCCACGATGACCCGGCTGTTGGCGCGGCTCGGCGCCGTGGTGAGTCGCGACACGAACGGCGCCACGCGAGTGCGGGTCGAGCACGTCGCCAGCAGCGAGGCGCCCTACGAGCTCGTCTCGACGATGCGCGCGTCGGTCCTCGTCCTCGGCCCGCTGCTCGCCCGGACGGGGGTGGCCCGCGTCGCCCTCCCCGGCGGTTGCGCCATCGGCGTGCGACCGATCGACCAGCACCTGAAGGGCTTCCGGAAGCTGGGCGCCGACATCAGCATCGTGAACGGCTACGTGGAAGCGCGCGCGAGCCGGCTCAAAGGCGCCCGCATCACGACGGACCTCGTGACGGTCACCGGCACCGAGAACCTCATGATGGCGGCGGCGGGGGCCGAGGGCACGACCGTCATCGAGAACGCGGCGTGCGAGCCCGAGGTGGCCGATCTGGCGCGTCTGCTCGGCGCCATGGGCGCGCGGATCGAGGGGGCGGGCACGGCGCGCCTGGTGATCGAGGGCGCGCCCGAGCTCGGCGGCGCCCGGCACCGCGTGATTCCGGACCGGATCGAGGCGGGGACCCTGATCGTCGCGGGGGCGATCACCGGCGGGGACCTGACCGTCGCCGGCCTCGCCCCCGAGCATCTCTCGGCCGTGCTCGCCAAGCTCGAGGAGTGCGGGGTCGGGCTCGAGGTCGGCGCCGACCGCGTGCGCGTGCGGGGCCCCGCGCGGCCCCGCGCGGCCGACGTGATCACGAGCCCGTTCCCGGGGTTTCCGACCGACATGCAGGCACAGGTGATGACGCTGCTCGGCCTCGCCGACGGCCAGTCCCGCGTGACCGAGACGATCTTCGAAAACCGCTTTATGCACGTGGCCGAGCTCGCCCGCATGGGCGCCCGGATCGAGACCGACGGGGCGACCGCCGTCATCCGCGGCGTCCCCGAGTATCAGGGGGCGCCCGTGATGGCGTCGGACCTGCGGGCCTCGGCGGCGCTGGTCCTGGCGGGTCTCGCGGCGCGGGGGCGGACCTCGGTGTCGCGCGTGTATCACCTCGACCGCGGCTACGAGCGGCTCGAGCTGAAGCTGGCGGGCGCGGGCGCCCGGATCGCGAGGACGTCGGCGTGAGAGACCGGCTGAAGCTCGCGCTGCCGAAGGGCCGGCTCCTCGAGCCGGCGCTCGGGCTGCTCCGCGACATGGGGCTCGACGGGATCGACGCCGACTCGCGCCGGCTCATCGCCGCCGACGCCAGCGGGCGGCTCCAGGTGCTGTTCCTCAAGCCCTCCGACGTGCCGACCTACGTCGCGTACGGCGCCGCCGACCTGGGGATCGTCGGCAAGGACATCCTGCTCGAGCAGGAGCCGGACGTGTACGAGCCGCTCGACCTCGGCTTCGGGGCCTGTCGCCTCGTGGTCGCCGAGCCGAGGCAGCTCTGGGAGCGTGACGATCCGTCGAAGTGGTCCTGGGTGCGGGTGGCCACCAAGTACCCGCGGCTGACCGAGCGGTACTTCTCGGCCCGCGGCATCCAGGTCGAGATCGTGCGGCTCGACGGGTCGATCGAGCTCGCGCCGCTCGTCGGGCTCGCGGACCGCATCGTCGACCTCGTCCAGTCGGGGGAGACGCTGCGCGCGAACGGGCTGGTGGAGGTCGCGGAGATCACCCGGTCGACCGCGCGGCTCGTCGTCAACCGCGCCGCGCTGAAGACGGCCTATTCGGCGGTGAGCGGGCTCGTCGACGAGATGAAGAAGCGAGTCAGCGCGTGATCCGCCGGCTCGACGCGCGGACGGCCGGGGCGGAGCCGGTGGTACGGGCGCTCGCGCGCGACCCGGACACCGTGGCGCCCGAGGTCTCTCGGCAGGTCGACGAGATCCTGGCCGCGGTGCGGGCGCGGGGCGACGCCGCGCTCCTCGAGTACGCCGCCCGCTTCGATGGCTACCGGGGCGACGCGGCGGGTCTCCGCCTGACCGACGCCGACTGGCGGGCCGACCGGCAGGTCTCCGAGGAGACGCGCGCCGCGCTCGCCTACGCGGCGGCGCGGATCGAGCGCTACCACAAGGAGGCGGCGCCCCGCTCGTGGCGGATGAGCGACGAGCACGGATCCGTGCTTGGCCAGGAGGTGCGGCCGCTCGCGCGCGTCGGTATCTACACCCCGGGCGGCCGGGCCGCCTACCCGTCGACGGTGCTGATGACGGCCATCCCCGCGCGCGTGGCCGGCGTGCCCGAGATCGTGCTGGTGACGCCGCCGGGACCGGACGGCCTGGTCAACCCGGTCGTGCTGGCGGCGGCCCGGATCGGCGGCGTGACCGAGGCCTATCGCGTGGGCGGCGCCCAGGCGATCGCGGCGCTCGCGTACGGCACGGCGACGATCCGTCGCGTGGACAAGATCGTCGGTCCCGGGAACGCCTACGTGGCGCTCGCCAAGCAGCGGGTGTTCGGCCGGGTCGGCATCGACATGGTGGCGGGGCCGAGCGAAGTCGTGGTCGTCGCCGACGGCGCCGCGACGGCGGCCTGGGTGGCGGCGGACCTCCTCGCCCAGGCCGAGCACGATCCGCTGGCGCGGGCGATCCTGATCACGGACGCGGCGCCGCTGCTCGACGCCGTCGCCGCCGCCGTCGAGGCGCAGCTCGCGACGCTCCCGCGGCGCGAGATCGCGCGCGCCTCGCTGGCCGCCAACGGCGCCCTCGTGCTGGCGGTGGACCTCGCCCAGGCGGTCGAGATCGCCAACGCACTGGCGCCGGAGCACCTGGAGCTGCAGGTGGCGGATCCCGAGCGGCTCCTGCCGCACGTCCGCCACGCGGGAGCGATCTTCCTCGGGCGCTTTACCCCCGAGGTCATCGGCGACTACGTGGCGGGGCCGAACCACGTGCTGCCGACGGCGGGGACGGCGCGGTTCTCGTCCCCGCTCGGCCCTGAGGACTTCGTCAAGCGCTCGAGCGTCATCGGATACTCCGCGCGCGGGCTCGCCGCGGCCCTCCCGGCCGTGCGCGCGCTCGCGCGGGCCGAGGGTCTCCACGCCCACGGTGCCGCCGCCGACATTCGTCTACCAGAGCGAGGTGACAGGGGATGAAGCGGGACACGCCGCGCCAAGCCCGGGTCGAGCGAAAGACCCTGGAGACCGAGGTCGTGCTGCACCTCAACGTCGACGGTGCCGGGGCGGCCAAGGTCGCCACGACCATCCCGTTCTTCGATCACATGCTCGCCGCGTGGTCGAAGCACGGGTTCATGGACCTCACCGTGGATGCGCACGGGGACACCGAGGTAGACCTCCACCACACGGTGGAGGACGTCGGGATCGTGCTCGGCCGGGCCTTCCGCGAGGCGATGGCCGACAAGCGCGGCATCGTCCGCTACGGCACGGCCTTCGTCCCCATGGACGAGGCGCTGGTGGCGGCGTCGGTCGACATCTCCGGCCGGCCGTTCCTCGTCTTCAACGTCCCCGCCATTCAGCGCGCGCGGCTCTCGAACTTCGACCTGGACCTGGTCGAGGAGTTCTTCCGCGCCTTCGCCGTGAACGCGGAGCTGACCCTGCACGTGAACCTCCACTACGGAAAGAACCTGCACCACATCGCCGAGGCGGTGTTCAAGGCGGTCGGGCGGGCGCTGGCCGAGGCCACGCGCCTGCACCCGCGGGCCGAGGGCCTCCTGCCCTCGACCAAGGGGAGCTTGTAGCGTGGCCAGGCGGGGCGGCGGGCCCGCGGCGGGGGCCCTGGCTCGACCGGCGGGGCGGCGGGCGGGCGGCCGGCCCGGGGCGCGGCCCGCGCCGCCCCCCCCCGGCCGCCCGTAGCCTGTCGAATGATCGCGGTCGTCGACTACGGCCGGGGCAACCTGGGGAGCGTCGAGAAGGCGTTCGCGCGTGTCGGCATTCCCGCGCGCGTGACCGCCGACCCCCGGGTCGTCGACGAGGCCGAGGCCTGTGTGCTGCCGGGCGACGGGGCGTTCCGCGACGCGATGCAGAACATCGACGCCCTCGGGCTCGGTGGGGCGCTCCGCCGCGCGCTCGACGGCCGGCGGCCGTTCTTCGGCATCTGCCTCGGCTACCAGCTCCTCTTCACCGAGAGCGAGGAGTTCGGGCACACCAAGGGCCTCGACGTGGTGGGGGGCGTCGTGCGCCGCTTGCCGCGGGGGCTGAAGGTGCCGCACATGGGCTGGAACCAGGTCGGGCACGACGGACGGATCCCGCTCTTCGACGGCATCCCGAGCGGCGCCCACTTCTACTTTGTCCACTCCTATTACCCCGACGTGAGCGACGGGTCGGTCGCGGTCGCGACCTGCGAGTACGGGATCACCTTCACGGCCGCCCTGGCCCGGGACAACGTCTTCGGGACCCAGTTCCATCCGGAGAAGAGTCAGCGGTGGGGGCTCCGCATGCTCGAGAACTTCGCCGCGCTCGTCAAGGGCGCGCGGGCATGATCGTGATTCCGGCGGTCGACCTGCGCGGCGGGCGGTGCGTCCGGCTCCGCGAGGGCCGCGCCGACGCGGAGACGGTGTTCTCCGAGGACCCGGTGGCGATGGCCGAGCGGTGGGCGACGCTCGGCGCCCGGCGCCTGCACGTCGTCGACCTCGACGGTGCCTTCGCGGGGGCTCCCCGGCAGACGCCGCTGATCGCCGCGATCGCGCGGGCGGTGGCGCCGGTGCCGCTCGAGGCCGGGGGCGGGCTGCGCGACCTCGCCGCCGTCGAGGCCGCCCTCGCCGCGGGCGCCGCCTGGGCCGTCGTCGGCACCCGGGCCGCCCTCGATCCGGTCTTCCTCAAGGACGTCTGCCGGCAGTTCCCCGGACAGATCATCGTCGCCGTGGACGGTCGGGGGTCGAGGGTGGCCGTCAAGGGCTGGACCGAGGTGGTGGCGGACACGGTCGGTGAGCTGGCCGCCCGGGCCCGTGACGGCGGCGCGGCCGCCGTGCTCTACACCGACGTGAGCCGCGACGGAACCGGACTCGGCCCGAACCTGGCCGACACGGAAGCGCTCGCGCGGGCGGTCGGGATGCCGATCCTCGCCTCGGGCGGGGTGGGGAGCGTGGAGGACCTGCGGCGTCTGGCCGGGCTCCCCGGGGTCGTCGGTGCGGTGGTGGGGCAGGCGCTCTACACGGGCGCCGTGGACCTGGCGGTCGCCCGCGGAGCGGTCGAGCGCTGATGCTGGCCAAGCGCGTGATCCCCTGCCTCGACGTCAAGGACGGCCGGGTCGTCAAGGGCGTGCGGTTCGTCGCGCTGCGGGACGCGGGGGATCCGGTCGAGGCCGCGCTCGCCTACGACGGGCAGGGCGCGGACGAGCTGGTCTTCCTCGATATCGCCGCGTCGCACGAGAACCGGCAGATCATGCTCGACGTCGTCAGCCGGACGGCCGAGGGCATCTACATCCCGCTCACGGTCGGCGGCGGCATCCGGAGCGTGGAGGACGTGCGCATGCTGCTGCGCGCGGGGGCGGACAAGGTCTCGCTGAACACGGCGGCCCTCGACAACCCCCGGATCATCCGGGAGGCCGCGGAGCGCTTCGGCAGCCAGTGCATCGTGATCGCCATCGACGCGCGGCGAGAGGACGGAGGCTTCGGCGTCTACACGCACGGCGGCCGCCGGCCCGCCGGACGCGACGCGATCGCCTGGGCGCGCGAGGTCGAGGCGTTCGGCGCCGGGGAGATCCTGCTGACGAGCATGGATCGAGACGGGACGCGCGACGGCTACGATCTCGAGCTCACGCGGGCGATCTCGGAGAGCGTGTCGGTGCCGGTGATCGCGTCGGGCGGCGCGGGAACGCTCGAGCACCTCTGGGAGGGACTCGCCGAGGGCCGGGCGGACGCCGTGCTGGCGGCCTCCATCTTCCACTTCGGCACGTACTCGATCGGCGAGGCCAAGGCCTATCTCCGGTCGCGCGGGGTCGAGGTGCGGCTCGAGCCATGACCCCGGCCGAGCTCACGTTCGACGCGGGGGGGCTGATCCCGGCGGTGGTCCAGGAGGCGGACACGGGGGAGCTGCTCATGGTCGCCTGGATGAACCGGGATGCCGTCGCCGCCACCCTCGCGACCGGGCTCACCCACTTCTGGTCGCGCTCCCGCCAGACCCTCTGGCGCAAGGGCGAGAGCTCGGGCCACGCGCAGCACGTCGAGGGCGTGTGGGTCGACTGCGACGCCGACACGCTCCTCGTCCAGGTGCACCCGGACGGCCCCGCGTGCCACACAGGTCAGCGCACCTGCTTCTTCCGCGCGCTCGCGCCGGGCGGCGAGAACGGGCCCGCGGAACCAAGCGCGAACATGCTGGCCCGGCTCGAGGCCATCGTCCAATCGCGCAAGCGCGCGGCGCCGGCCGGCTCCTACGTCGGCGGGCTCCTGGCCGCGGGCGAGGCGGCGATCTGCCGGAAGGTCGGCGAGGAGGCGGTGGAGGTGGTGACGGCGGCCCTCGGCGGTGAGGGCGACCGCCGCCTCGTCGAGGAGGTGGCCGACCTCTGGTTCCACACGATCGTGCTGCTCGGGACGCGGGGGATTGCGCTGCGAGACGTGCTCGAGGAGCTCGGGCGCCGTCACGCGCGGCGGGCGGCGCGCGACCCGGGGCCCTAGTGCGCCGGGGCCGGCGCTGATGGGGGCCACGCCGGCGCGCCTCGCGCTCCTGGCGGCGTGCGTCGGGGTCGGCGTCGCGGGGTGCGCGGGCACGCGGATCGAGGGGGGGATCTTTCGCGGGCGGAACTACCAGGTCGAGCTCCCGGCGGGCTGGCAGGCGGTGCCGGACGGGCGCGCGGACCTGGCGCTCTCGCGACAGGACGCGCCCGGCGGCATGCTGGCCAACGCCACCTGCCAGGGCCGCGAGCCGGCGCGCCCGCTCGAGGTGCTGACGCGGCACCTCCTGTTCGGGCTCACGGAGCGGTCGATCCTCGCGCGCACCGAGGTCCAGGTCAACGGGCAGCCCGCGGAGCGGACGGTGTTCGAGGGGAAATCGGCCGAGGCCGGCCGGGTGCAGGGCGAGGCGTACGTGATCAAGGCGGCGGACTGCGTCTACGACCTCCTGTATGTGTCGCCGCCCCAGTACTTCGAGCAGGGCCGCCCCGACTTCGACCGCTTCGTCCGGAGCCTGCGCCGGCCGTAGGGGAGCCGCATGCCCAGTGCCGGATACCTGCGGAGCACGGTGGCGTGGTACGGGGGCCTCGGCCTCCTCACGGGACAGGTGGCGCGGAACCTCGCGCTGCCGCCCAAGTACGTACGGCTCGTGGTCCAGGAAATCGAGGTCATGGGCGTCCGCTCCGCCGGCGTCGCGCTCGTCGCCGCGCTCTTCACGGGGATGGTGCTCGCCCTGCAGAGCGGCGTCAACATGGCGCGGTTCGGCGCCGAGACCTACGTCGGCCCGCTCGTCGCGCTGTCGATTCTGCGCGAACTCGGTCCGGTCCTCACGGCCATCCTGGTCGGGGGCAAGGTCGCGTCGGGGATCACCGCCGAGCTCGGCTCGATGCTCGTGACCGAGCAGATCGACGCCCTCCGGTCCCTCGGCGTGAACTACATCAAGCGGCTCGTCGTCCCTCGGGTGTTGGCGGCGCTGATCGTCTTCCCGCTCCTCACGATCCTCGCCGACGGGGTCGGTCTCATGGGCGGCGCCGTGATCGCCGTGTTCGAGCGCGGCGTCGACTGGTACGCCTTCTGGAACACGACCCTCTACTGGGTGACGGCGCGCGACTTCCTGACCGGGGTGACCAAGAGCGTGTTTTTCGGCGGCCTCGTCACCGTGATCGGGTGCTACAACGGGCTCGCGTCCACCGGCGGCACCGAGGGGCTCGGGCGCGCGACGACCGCGACCGTCGTACAGGTCTCGACGGGCGTCATCGTCTCCGATTTCGTCCTGACCAAGCTGCTGCTGATCCTGTTCTGGTGAACGGATGACGGAGGCGCCGATCATCGAGGCGGTCGATCTGCGGAAGGGCTTCAGCGGGCGGGAGGTCCTCCGTGGCCTCTCGTTCGCCGTGCCGAAGGGGGCGCGCCTCGTGATCATGGGCGGCAGCGGCGCCGGGAAGACGGTGTGCCTGCGCCTGATCGCGGGCCTGCTCCGGCCCGACGCGGGCCAGATCCGGGTGTTTGGCCGGAATATCGAGCGCCTGTCCGAGGAGGCGCTGCTGCCGATCCGCCGGCGCATGGGCTACGTCTTCCAGGGCGCGGCGCTCTTCGACTCGCTCACGGTGTACGATAATGTCGCCTACGCGCTCCACGAGCATACGAGCCTGGCCGAGTCCGTCGTCGCCGACCGCGTGCGCCACCTCCTCTCGCTGGTCGGGCTCGACACGGAGGCGCAAGGGAAGCTGCCGGGCGAGCTGTCGGGCGGAATGCGCAAACGGGCGGGGATCGCGCGCGCGCTCGCGATCGAGCCGGAGGTCATGCTCTTCGACGAGCCGACGGCCGGCCTCGATCCGACGAACTCGAAGATGGTCGCCGAGCTGATCGCCGAGCTCGGTACCGGCGTCTGCGACACCGCGGTCGTGGTCACCCACGACATCGAGCTGGCGAACACCGTCGCGGACCGGGTGGCCATCCTCATTGACGGACGGTTCGCCGCTACGGGGACGCCCGAGCAGGTGCGTTCGTCCAGGGACCCCGCCGTGCAGGCGTTCCTGACCGGCGAGGCACGGTGACATGATGGATGATCGTCGGGGGATCGGAGTGCGGCTCCGGGTGGGGGCGTTCGTGCTGAGCGCGATCGCCGTCTTCCTCGTCCTGATCTACCTGCTCGGGGCGCGGGCGCGGCTGTTCGAGGCGAAGTACACGCTCTACGCCGACTTCACCGAGGTCGGCGGGCTCGTCGAGGGCGCGGCCGTGCGCCTGGCGGGGGTGCAGATCGGGCGCGTGGCCGCCGTCCGGCTGCCGGCGGAGCCCGGCGGCAAGGTGCGGGTCGAGCTGCGGGTCGCCTCCCAGTACGCCGACCGGATCCGCCAGGACTCGGTCGCCCGTATCGACACCCAGGGCCTGCTCGGCGACCGGCTCGTCGAGATTACGGTGGGGGCGGCCGCCCGGCCGCCCGTCAAGCCGGGCGCGGTGCTGGCGGCCCGCGAATCGGCGGACCTGGGCCGGATCATCAGCCAGGGGTCGGAGGTCGCCGCCACCATCGGCGCCCTGTCCGAGAACCTGAACCGGACGGCCCTGGCGCTCAACGAGTCGAGGGTCGTGGCGGACCTGGCGGCCACGGCCGCGTCGGCCCGGCGCATCGGCGAGCAGGTCGAGCGCGGGCCCGGGCTCGCCCACGCGCTCGTGTACGAGGAGCCGGCGACGCTCAAGAAGCTCGACCGGCTGCTGGCGTCGACCCAAACGATCCTGGACCGGACGCAGCGCGGCGAGAGCGCGGTCGGCGTGCTGACCTCCCGGGAGAGCACGGAAGCGGCGCGCCGCTTCGTCCGGGCGATGGACCGCTTCGCGCGGGCGATTGACCAGAAGCCGGGGGACGGCGGCCTCCTGCCGGCGCTCCTGTTCGACCCGAAGTACGGGGCGATGGCGGAGGACCTGCGGACGGTGGCCCGGAACCTTCGCGACGTCTCGGACCGCCTGGCCGGCGGGCGCGGCGTGCTCGGCGGGCTCCTCGGGAACGCGCCCGCCGACGCGAGCCTCCGGCAGGTGGCCGCCGACCTCCGCGTGGCCGTCGCCAATCTCAAGGAGGTGAGCGAGAAGCTGAACTCGGGCGAGGGCACCCTCGGCGCCCTCCTCGTCGATCCCACGGTCTACGAGAACCTCTCGGCGGTCCTCGAGGGGACCCAGCGGAGCACGCTGCTGCGCTCGCTGATCCGGGGACTCGGCAACAGAGGGCGGGAGGCCCAGCGGGCCAAGGAGCAACGGTGATGCGCGACGCGGCCGCTTACCGGTGCCAGGAGTGCGGGTTCGTCGGCGCCAAGCCCGGGACCTGCCCCGACTGCGCGCGCGCCGGCGCCTACCTCCCGCTGGTGGAGGAACGCGGGGGCGGCCGCCGGGGTGGAGGTCGCCGGGGGGCGCCACCCGCGCCGGCCGCGGTGCCGCTCGGCGCGATCAGCGTCGAGAAGGGCGACCGGCTCCCGACCGGCATCGGCGAGCTCGACCGGGTGCTCGGCGGGGGCGTCGTCCGCGGCTCCCTGATCCTGATCGGCGGCGACCCCGGCATCGGCAAGTCGACGCTCCTGCTGCAGGCCTCGCAGGCGCTGGCCGCGGCCGCGCCGCCCGTGCTCTACGTCTCCGGGGAGGAATCGGCGGCGCAGATCAAGCTCCGGGCGGATCGGCTCGGCCTCGCGCCCGACGGCGTGTACCTCGTGGCCGAGACCGATCTCTCGATGATCGAGAGCCAGCTCGATGCGCTCAAGCCCCGCGCGCTCGTCGTCGACTCCATCCAGACCGTGTTTCTGCCCGAGCTCGAGTCGGCGCCGGGCAGCGTGGCCCAGGTGCGCGAGTGCGGCGCCTGGCTCATGCGGCTCGCCAAGGCGCGGGGCATGGCGACCTTCCTGGTCGGCCACGTGACGAAGGAAGGCGCGCTCGCCGGCCCCCGCGTCCTGGAGCACCTGGTCGACACGGTGCTCTACTTCGAGGGCGAGCGGCACCATTCCTACCGGGTGTTGCGGGCGGTGAAGAACCGCTTCGGCTCCACGAACGAGCTCGGCGTGTTCCAGATGGGGGAGCGTGGCCTCGCGGAGGTGTCCAACCCCTCGGGGTTCTTCTTGGCGGAGCGGCCCCAGCACGCGTCGGGCTCCGTGATCACCGCGAGCCTCGAGGGGACCCGGCCGATGCTGCTCGAGCTCCAGGCGCTGGTGGCCCCGGCCGCCTTCGCGACGCCGCGACGGACGGTGCTGGGCGCCGACTACAACCGGGTCTGCCTGCTGCTGGCCGTGCTCGAGAAGCGCGCGGGCGTGCCGCTCCAGAACCAGGACGTGTTCGTGAACGTCGCCGGCGGCGCCCGCGTGGTGGAGCCGGCGGCCGATCTCGGCATCGTCATCGCCACGGCGTCGAGCTACATGGATCGAGCGGTGCGGGGCGATACGGTGGTCCTCGGGGAAATCGGGTTGACGGGGGAGGTGCGTCGCGTGGCCGGGCTGGCCGCCCGCTTGAAGGAGGCGGCGGCGCTCGGGTTCAGCGCCGCCCTGGTCCCCGCCGGCAATCTGGGCGACGACGGCAACGGCAGTCTCGAGGTGCGAGGAGCCGCGACCGTGGACGACGCCCTGCGCGCGTTGCTACCGTGACGCCGTTGACCATGCTCGCGCTCGTTCGGCTCCTGGTGGTCGGCCTCTCGGGGCTGGCCGGCCTCTTCATCGCCACCGGCATCGAGGCGCGGCCCGTCGTCGGCGTGATCGGCGGCAGCCTCCTCGGGGCGCTCGCCGTCTGGCTCGAGTGGCGGGCCGGGCACGTGCCCCTCGAGCACACGTTCTGGGGCGTCGCCGGCGGGGGGCTCGGCCTGTTCGCGGGCTACGTGGCGGGCACGGCGGTCACGTCGCTCGTGCCGGGGGTCGGCGCCGCCGGCCGTGACCTGCCCGAGCTGCTCGGCGCCTATCTGGGGGCGACGGTGGCGCTCCGTCGTCGCTCGGACCTCGACGGCCTGACGGCCAAGCTCTTCTCGCGGGGATCGAAGAGCGAGCTCGACAAGGTGCTCGACACCTCGGTCATCATCGACGGCCGGATCGCGGACATCTGCGAGACCGGCTTCGTCGACGGCACGCTGATCGTGCCCCAGTTCGTGCTGCGGGAGCTGCAGCAGGTGGCGGACTCCGGCGACGCCCTGAAGCGAAACCGCGGCAAGCGGGGTTTCGATGTCCTGCAGCGCTTGCAGCGCAACCCCAAGGTGACCGTGAAGATCGAGGACCTCGACTTCCCGCACATCGGGGAGGTCGACCGCAAGCTGATCGAGGTCGCCAAGGCCCTCGGCGGCAAGGTCCTGACGAACGACTACAACCTCAACAAGGTCTCGGAGCTCAGCGGCGTGCCCGTCCTGAACATCAACGAGCTGGCCAACTCCCTGAAGCCGGTGGTGCTGCCGGGCGAGCTGATGCAGGTCCGCGTCCTCAAGGAGGGCAAGGAGGCGGGCCAGGGCGTGGGCTACCTGGACGACGGCACCATGGTCGTCGTGGACCACGGCAAGAAGTACCTCGGCCAGATCGTCGACGTCATGGTCACGAGCGTGCTGCAGACGACGGCCGGGCGGATGATCTTCACCCGGCTGCGCGAGGACGAGTTGGCGCCGCGGTGATCATGCGAGCCCTCCCCGAGCATTCCCCACGGCAGGGCCGGGCGCCCTCCGGCCGCCGGCCACGCGAGGCGGGCCCGGGCGGGCGGCGCGACGGCCCCGGGGCAGCGGGGGTCCTGGCCCGGCCCCGGCCGCTCGCGCCCGGACCCGCCGGGAGGCGCGGCTGATGCCGCGCGGCCGCGTGGCGGCGATCATCCCGGCGGCGGGCGCCGGCCGACGCATGGGAGGCCGAACGCCGAAGCAGTTCCTGCGGCTGACGACCGCTCCCGTGCTGCTCGTCACGCTCGGGCACTTCGCGCGCCATCCCGCCGTCGGCTCGATCGTCGTCGTGGCGCCGGCCGCCCACACCGACCGCGTCGCCCGTCTGGTCCGGTCGCTCGCCCGCCGCCTGCCGGTGACCGTCGTGCCGGGGGGGCCGGCGCGACAGGACTCGGTCCGGTGCGGGCTCGCCGCGGTCCCGGAGGCCGCCGAAATCGTCCTCGTGCACGACGCCGTGCGGCCGTTCGTCTCGCCCGCGCTCATCACGGCCGTGATCGACGCCGCGCGCCGGCACGGCGCGGCCATCTGCGCGCTCCCGGTGCGGGAGACCGTCAAGCGCGTCGTCGCCGGCTACGTGGAGGCGACGGTCGACCGGAGCGCGCTCTGGGCCGTCCAGACGCCCCAGGCGTTTCGGGCGGCGCTCCTGCGCGAGGCGCACGACAAGGCGCGCCGGGACGCCTTCCGCGGGACCGACGAGGCGATGCTCGTCGAGCGCCTGGGCCACCCCGTGCGGGTCGTGCCGGGATCGGAGGACAACGTCAAGCTCACCACGCCGGGGGACCTCCGGCGGGCGCGGACTCGGCGGCGCCGCCGGTGGTGACCCGCGTGGGGCTCGGGTTCGATCTGCACCCGCTCGTCGCGGGGCGCCCGCTCATGCTCGGCGGCGTCCGGGTTCCGTCCGAGCTCGGCCTGGACGGGCACTCGGACGCCGACGTCCTGACCCACGCGGTCGGCGAGGCGCTGCTCGGGGCGCTCGCCCTCGGGGACCTCGGCCGCCACTTCCCGGACACGGATCCCCGCTATCGCGGCATCGCGAGCCTCAGGCTCCTCGAGGAGGTGCGGGCGCTGGTCGAGGGGCGCGGCGGCAGGATCGTCAACGTCGACGCGACCGTGCTCGCCGAGTCGCCGTCCCTCGCGCCGTTCCTGCCCGAGATGGCCAAGCGGCTGGCCGACGCCATCGGACTCGACGCGGGCCGGGTGAGCGTCAAAGCAAAGAGCCCGGAGCATCTCGGCCTGCTCGGGCGCCGCGAGGGGATCGCCGCCCTCGCGGTCGTCAGCGTGGAGGTGGGCGAGTGACGACCGGGATGGCGGCGCGCCCGTCGCCGGAGGGATCGGAGGGGGGCGGCGTCCCCGGGCCCCGCATCAGGATCTACAACACGCTGACCCGGAGCAAGGAGCCCTTCACGCCACTGGCGGGCGACACGGTGCGGATGTACGTCTGCGGCGTCACCGTCTACGACCGCGCCCACGTGGGTCACGCCCGGAGCGCGGTGGTCTTCGACGTCATCCGCCGGCATCTCGCCTATCGCGGCTACCAGGTGCGGTTCGTCAAGAATTTCACGGACGTGGACGACAAGATCATCCGACGCGCCAACGACGAGGGGGTGCCCGCGTCGGCGATCTCGGCCCGCTACATCGAGGAGTACCGGAAGGACATGGCGACGCTCGGCGTGCGGCCGGCCGACGAGGAGCCGAGGGCGACCGAGCACGTCCCGCGCATGATCGGCCTCATCCAGCGGCTGGTGGCGAAGGGGATCGCCTACGAGGCGGGCGGCGACGTGTTCTTCGAGGTCCGGAAGTTCCCCCGCTACGGCACGCTCTCCGGCAAGCGGCTGCCGGAGCTCCTCGCCGGCGTGCGCGTGGAGGTGGACGAGCGGAAGCACGACCCCCTCGACTTCGTGCTCTGGAAGGCCTCGAAGCCCGGCGAGCCCAGCTGGCCGAGCCCCTGGGGGCCGGGCCGGCCGGGGTGGCACATCGAGTGCTCGGCGATGGCGATGCACTACCTTGGCGAGAGCTTCGATATCCACGGAGGCGGCGAAGACCTGATCTTCCCGCATCACGAGAACGAGATCGCCCAGTCCGAGGGCGCGACCGGCCGGCCGTTCGCGCGCTTCTGGGTCCACAATGGGCTCGCGAACCTCGGCAGCCAAAAGATGTCGAAGTCGCTCGGTAACACGCTGACGATTCATGATCTGGCGCAGCGCCACGCCCCGGACGCCCTGCGGCTCTACCTGCTCGGGGCCCACTACCGGCATCCGCTCGACTTCGCCGAGGGACGCATCGACGACGCCGAGCGAGCCCTCGAGCGGTTTGCCGTGCTCTTCGAGACGGCTGACCGGCTCGCCGGGCGCGGCGCGTCCGCGCCCGGCGCCGACGGCGGGCTCCTGGCCGCGCTGGCGGAGCTGCGCGCGCGGGTCGAGACCGCGCTGGACGACGACTTCAACACGCCCCGGGCCCTCGCGGCGCTCTTTGAGATGGCGTCGACGCTGCACGCCTATCGCGAGGCGGCGGACCGCGGCGAGCGACCGGCCGGGCCCTTCTTGATTGGCGTCAGCGAGCTCGTCGCGCTCGGCGGCGTGCTCGGGCTCTTCGCGAAGCCGCGGGACGCGGCGCCGCCGCCCGAGGTCCTCGCGCGGATCGAGGCGCTCGTCCGGGCTCGCGACCAGGCCCGCGCGGGCCGCGACTTCGCGGCCGCCGATCGGCTGCGCGCGGAGCTCGAGGCGCTCGGCGCGACGACCGAGGACACGCCGCAGGGCACCCGCTGGAAGTGGGCGCCCCGGTAGATGCGCGAGGCGGGGCCGGCGGGAGGGGCGCTCTACGGTCGACACCCGGTGCTCGAGCTGCTTCGGCGCGGCGGCCGGCGCGCGGACGAGGTCGCGGTGCTCGCGGGCGGCCGGGGCCCGCTGCAGGAGATCGTTGCCCTGGCCCGGCGGGGCGGGGTCAAAGTCTCGTTCCGGACCCGGGACCAGCTCACGGCGATGGCCGGCTCGCCCGACCACCAGGGGGTGGTCGCGCGGGTCGCGCGGGCGGAGTACGTAGACCTCGACGCCCTGCTCTCCGTCCCGGCCGCACGGGGTGAACCGGCGCTGTTGCTGGCGCTCGATCAGGTCCAGGACCCGCGCAACCTGGGCGCCCTGCTTCGGACGGCAGAGGCCCTGGGCGTCCACGGCGTGGTCATCCCCAAGCACCACGCCGTCGGGCTCACCGACGCGACAGCGCGGGTCGCGATGGGGGCCCTCGAGTTCGTTCGTGTCGCCCGGGAGGCGAACCTCGTCGGCGCAATGGAAATCCTGAAAAAGAAAGGGATTTGGATCTATGGGGCCGTCCCGTCCGGCGGGAGCGCGCCGTGGGCCACGGACCTCACCGGAGCCGTGTGCCTGGTCCTCGGCGGCGAGGGGGAGGGGCTGCGCCCCCTCCTGGTCCGGACCTGCGACGGGCTCCTCACGGTGCCCATGACGGGCCACCTGGGCTCCCTGAACGTCGCGGCGGCGGGCGCCGTCCTCTGCTATGAGGCGATCCGGCAGCGGGCCCTGAAAGGGCCGAGATAGTCTTGACTTCTGGCGAAGTCAAGCCTAAAGTGAAATTTTGTCTGTGCTGGCGTAGCTCAGGGGTAGAGCAACTGCCTTGTAAGCAGTGGGTCAGGGGTTCAAATCCTCTCGCCAGCGCCAGTTTTTGGGGGGCGCTCGACGCAGGCCGGAGGATTCGGGGAGGTACCCAAGTGGCCAAAGGGGGCAGACTGTAAATCTGCTGGCGAACGCCTTCGGGGGTTCAAATCCTCCCCTCCCCACCATCTCCCGGGCAGTGGTGGTGGGAGCCGGCACGGTGGCGGGGCCGGTCCCCGGCCCCGGCCGGCCGCGGGCGACGACGGAGAGAGGAACGCAGCGCGGGAATAGCTCAGCGGTAGAGCGCCAGCCTTCCAAGCTGGGGGTCGCGGGTTCGAATCCCGTTTCCCGCTCCAGATTCGTGACAGGCGCACGGTCCGTTCGACAGACGGGGCGAGCGATGAACTTCCCGGGCGGGAACGCCCATGTAGCTCAGGCGGCAGAGCGCGTCCTTGGTAAGGACGAGGTCTCCGGTTCAATCCCGGACATGGGCTCCACTTTTCTTCGGGCGACGCCGGCCACTCGGAGGGGTTGAGACATGGCGAAGGCGAAGTACGAGCGGACGAAGCCGCACGTGAACATTGGGACGATTGGGCACATCGATCACGGGAAGACGACGCTGACGTCGGCGATCACGAAGGTGCTGCACACGAAGTACTCGACGGTGGCGGTGCGGGAGTTTGGGACGATCGACAACGCGCCGGAGGAGCGGGAGCGGGGGATCACGATTGCGGTGAGCCACGTGGAGTACGAGACGGGGAAGCGGCACTACGCGCACATCGACTGTCCGGGGCACGCGGACTACATCAAGAACATGATCACGGGGGCGGCGCAGATGGACGGGGCCATTTTGGTGGTGGCCGCGAACGACGGGCCGATGCCGCAGACGCGGGAGCACGTGCTGCTGGCGCGGCAGGTGAACGTGCCGCATCTGGTGGTGTTCATGAACAAGGTGGACATGGTGGACGACCCGGAGATTTTGGATTTGGTGGAGCTGGAGGTGCGGGAGCTGCTGAAGAAGTACCAGTTTCCGGGGGACACGACGCCGGTGGTGCGGGGGAGCGCGTTGGCGGCGATGGAGAAGCCGGGGGACGCGCAGGCGGCGGGGTGCATTTGGCAGCTGATGGAGGCGGTGGACAGCTACATACCGACGCCGCCGCGGCCGGTGGACAAGCCGTTTTTGATGCCGATCGAGGACATTTTTTCGATTACGGGGCGGGGGACGGTGGTGACGGGGCGGGTGGAGCGGGGGATCGTGAAGGTGGGGGACGAGGTCGAGATCGTGGGGATGACGGAGCAGACGAAGAAGAGCGTGGTGACGGGGGTGGAGATGTTTCGCAAGCTCCTCGACGAGGGGCAGGCGGGGGACAACATCGGGGCGCTCTTGCGGGGGGTGGACAAGGAAGAGGTGGAGCGGGGGCAGGTGCTGGCCAAGCCGGGCTCGATCAAGCCGTACAAGAAGTTCAAGGCGGAGGTGTACGTGCTGACGAAGGAGGAGGGGGGGCGGCACACGCCGTTTTTCAACGGGTATCGGCCGCAGTTTTACTTTCGGACGACGGATGTGACGGGGGTGTGCACGCTGCCGGGCGGGGTGGAGATGGTGATGCCGGGGGACAACGTGGCGATGGCGGTGGAGCTGATCACGCCGGTGGCGATGGAGAAGGAGCTGCGGTTCGCGATCCGGGAAGGGGGGCGCACGGTGGGCGCCGGCGTCGTCGCCGAGATCGTCGGCTGACCCATGCGGGACATCATCGCGCTCGCGTGCACCACCTGTCAGCGCCGCAACTACTCGACCACGAAGAACAAGCGGACGCATCCAGACCGGCTCGAGCTGAAGAAGTACTGCCGGTGGTGCCGGAAGCACACGCCCCATAAGGAAACGAAGTAGCCGACGTGGAGCGGGCGGTCGGGACTAGGGGTGTAGCTCTAACGGCTAGAGCACCGGACTCCAAATCCGGGGGATGGGGGTTCGAATCCCTCCACCCCTGCCACCCCCCGATGCTCAGGCCGGGTGCGGGCCTAGCGCCTGCCCGCGGTCGGGGGGCGGTCGGGACACCCGGGCGACGGGGGTTCGACTCCCTCCACCCCTGCCCGGCGCCGGCGGGGCCCGGCGGACGCGGAGACGGCAGGGCGGCGCCGGCCGCCCGGGGAGGCTCGGCATGACCTTCTTGACGCGGGCGCGGGAGTTCGTCCGGGAGGTCATCGCGGAGTTCCGGCGGGTGAACTGGCCGAGTCGCCAGGAGCTGATCAATTCGACGGCGGTCGTGCTCGTCGTCACGCTCGTGCTCTCGTTCTTCCTGGGCGCGGTGGACATCACGCTGGCGCGCATTGTCGAACGGGTTCTGCGATGAGGGGGGCCTAGGTCCATGGCAGGCGAAACGGCGACGAAACACTGGTTCGTCGTTCACACCTACTCGGGCTTCGAGGACAAGGTCGCGGCGGCGATCGAGTCGCGGGCCAAGATCTTCGGCCTGTCCGAGCAGATCTCGCGCGTGCTGGTGCCGACCGAGAAGGTCGTCGAGGTGCGCAACAAACAGAAGCGCGAGACCGAGCAGAAGTTCTTCCCCGGCTACGTGCTGGTCGAGATGGAGCTGACCGACGATACCTGGCACCTCGTGCGGTCGACGCCGAAGGTGACCGGCTTCGTGGGCTCGGCGTCCCGGCCGGTGCCGCTCGAGCAGGACCAGGTCGACGAGATCCTCCGCCAGATGGAAGCCGGTGCCGAGAAGCCGAAGCCGAAGTCGGTCTTCCAGCGCGGCGACAAGGTCCGGGTCGTCGACGGACCGTTCGTCAACTTCCAGGGCACGGTGGACGACATCAACCCCGAGCGCGGCCGCATGAAGGTCGTGGTGCCGGTCTTCGGTCGGCCGACGCCGGTCGAACTCGAGTACTACCAGGTGGAGCGCATCTAGTGAAGAAGGTCCAGGCGGTGGTGAAACTCCAGATCCCGGCGGGCAAGGCGAACCCCTCGCCGCCGGTGGGGCCCGCGCTCGGCCAGCACGGCGTCAACATCATGGAGTTCTGCAAGGGCTTCAACGCGCAGACCGGCTCCCAGGAGGGGCTGATCCTGCCGGTCGTGGTCACGATCTACCAGGACCGGTCGTTCACGTTCGTCGTGAAGACCCCGCCGGCGGCCGTCCTCCTCAAGCGCGCCGCGGGCATCGCGAAGGCGTCGCCGGTGCCGCACAAGGAGAAGATCGGCAAGGTGACGAAGGCGCAGGTCCGGGAGATCGCGCAGACGAAGCTCGTCGACCTCAACACCGACTCGATCGACGCCGCCGTTCGCGTGATCGAGGGCACCGCCCGCAGCATGGGCATCGAGGTGATCGGCTGATGGCGACAGTGGTGAGCAAGCGGTATGACGCGGCGGCCGCGGTCGTCGACAGCGGGAAGGACTACACGGTCGAGGAAGCGATCGCCGCGGTGAAGGCGATGCCGTCGGCGAAGTTCGACGAGACCGTGGACCTGGCGATCCGGCTCGGGGTCGATCCCAAGCACGCCGACCAGATGGTCCGGGGCGCGGTCGTCCTGCCCCACGGGATCGGCAAGACCGTCCGGGTGGCGGTGTTCGCCAAGGGCGAGAAGGAGCGGGAGGCGCGCGAGGCGGGGGCCGACGTCGTCGGCGCCGAGGACCTCGTCGAGCGCGTGCAGGGCGGGTGGATGGAGTTCGACACCACGATCGCCACGCCGGACCTCATGGGGCAGGTGGGCCGGCTCGGCAAGGTGCTGGGGCCGCGCGGGCTCATGCCGAACCCGAAGCTCGGCACGGTCACGTTCGACGTCGCGCGGGCCGTCCGCGAGGCCAAGGCGGGCAAGATCGAGTTCCGCGTCGACAAGGCCGGCAACGTTCACGTGCCGATCGGGAAGAAATCGTTCAGCGCCGAGCACCTCCAGGCCAACGCGATGGCGATCATCGAGGCGATCATGCGCGGCAAGCCCGCCGCCGCCAAGGGCCAGTACCTCCGGTCGATGACCGTGTCGTCGACGATGGGCCCCGGTGCCCGCATCGACGTGCAGAAGGTCGCGAACCTGTTCAAGAAGCCAGGAGCCTGACGTGCCGACGCAAGCGAAGCTCGACGCACTGGCCGAACTCAAGGAACGGCTCGTCGGCGTCAAGACCGCCGTCCTCGCCGAGTATCGCGGTCTGACCGTGCGGCAGCTCAGCGAGCTGCGCAAGCAGCTGCGGGGGGCGTCGGCCGAGTGCCGGGTCGTGAAGAACCGGATCGCGAAGCTCGCGATCGCCGGCTCGCCGCTCGGCGGCCTGTCGGCGCACCTCAAGGGCCCGACGGCGATCGTCTTCTCCAAGCAGGATCCCGTCGCCGTCGCCAAGACGCTGCACACATTTGGCAAGACCAACCAGCAGCTGCTGGTCAAGGCGGGGTTCGTGGACGGCCAGCTGCTGCCGGCGACGGAGCTCCGGCGGCTGGCGGACCTCCCCTCCCGCGACGCCCTGCGGGGCCAGCTCGTCTCGGCCCTGCAGGGGCCGCTGGCGCAGCTCGTCGGGCTCCTGCGGGCCCCGCTCCGCGACCTCGTCACCGTCCTGGACCAGCGCAGCACCAGCCTAGCGAAGAAGGAGGAGTAACGACTCATGGCCACTACCGTCGAACAGATCGCCGAACAACTCGACAAGCTCACGCTGCTCGAGGCGGCCCAGCTCAGCAAGGTGCTGCAGGAGAAGTGGGGGGTGTCCGCCGCCGCCCCGATGGCGGCGGCCGCCGCCGGCGGAGCGGCGCCGGCCGGGGCCCCGGCCGCGGAGGAGAAGACCGAGTTCGACGTGATCCTCTCCGGCGCCGGCGACAAGAAGATCCAGGTCATCAAGGTCGTGCGCGAGCTGACGGGTCTCGGCCTCAAGGAGGCCAAGGATCTGGTCGACGGCGCGCCGAAGGCGGTCAAGGAGAAGGTCACCAAGGCCGAGGCCGAGGACATGAAGAAGAAGCTGGAGGAGCAGGGCGCGGCCGTCCAGGTGAAGTAGGGCCGAGCGCACGGTGGAGGAAACCGGGAGGGCACCCACCACGGGACCTTCAACGTTTCTCATTTTGAGGCGGGCGGCTACCGCTCTCAGGAGAGTGTATGGCAGGGACTATTCAGTGCGGGCGTCGGAGCCGCAAGGACTTCGGCAAGATCCCGTCGATCGTCGAGATTCCGAGTCTCATCGAGGTCCAGAAGCGGTCGTACGAGACGTTCCTGCAGCAGGACGCCGCGCCCGACCGCCGCGAGGAGATCGGTCTCCAGGCGGTCTTCAAGTCGGTGTTCCCGATCGAGGACTACAACGGCAACGCGCGGCTCGAGTTCGACTCGTACCACTTCGGGGATCCGAAGTACACGGTCGAGGAGTGCCACGACCGTGGCATGACCTTCGCGATCCCGCTGAAGGTCACCCTCCGGCTCGTCGTCTTCGATCACGACAAGGAAGCCAAGACGCGCACGATCCGCGAGCAGCGGGGCCAGGAGGTGTACCTGGGCGAGCTGCCGCTGATGACCTCGAAGGGCACGTTCATCATCAACGGGACCGAGCGGGTGGTCGTGAGCCAGCTCCAGCGCTCGGCCGGCGTCTTCTTCGACGATGACAAGGGGAAGACTCTCGCCTCCGGCAAGCTCCTCTTCTCGGCGCGGATCATCCCGTATCGCGGCTCCTGGGTCGAGTTCGACTTCGACGCCAACGACATCCTGCACGTCCGGGTCGACCGGCGACGCAAGATGCTGGCGACCGCCTTCCTGCGCGCATTCTGGTTCCTCGAGAAGAACGTGGTCCTGGCCGACGAGGAGATCCTGTCGCACTTTTACGACATGGAGGAAGTCCTCGGGTTCGAGGGCGGAGACGCTCGGGTCCGGTTCAACCCGGACGTGCACGTGGGGACCAAGGTCTCCGAGGACGTGCGGCCGCCGCGGCATCGCGAGCCCATCGTCCAAGCCGGCAAGGTCCTCACCGCGAAGATGGTCGAGAAGATGACGGAGGCCGGCGTCGAGCGGGTGAGCGTCCGGGCGGAGTCGCTCGTCGGCCGGCGGAGCGGCTCGCGGATCGTCGACACCGAGAGCGGCGAGGTGCTGCTGGAGACGAATCAGGAGATCACGTCGACCGTACTCTCCCAGCTGATGGCCCGGAAGGTCGCGCCGTTCAAGCTGCTGGTCCTGACCGCGGGCAAGGTGGACGCGTCGATGTACGAGACGCTCGGCCGCGACCACTTCAAGAACCCGGACGAGGCGCTGGTCGAGATCTACCGCCGGCTCCGGCCGGGCGACCCGCCGACGGTCGAGTCGGCCCGGGCGCTGTTCCGCGGCATGTTCATGGACCCGCGGCGGTACGACCTGGCCCGGGTCGGGCGCTTCATGATCAACAAGAAGTTGCAGATCGACGCGCCGCTCAACGCGAAGACGCTCCGCGGCGAGGACATCGTGCACGTGGTCCGGCACCTGCTCCAGGTGCGGCTCGGGACGCGGCCGACGGACGACATCGACCACCTCGGCAACCGCCGAGTGCGGTCGGTCGGGGAGCTGCTCGAAAACCAGTTCCGGGTCGGGCTGACGCGGATGGAGCGCGCGGTCAAGGAGCGGATGTCGATCTCGGACATCACGAACCTGATGCCGCACGACCTCATCAACGCCAAGCCGGTGTCGGCGGTCGTGAAGGAGTTCTTCGGCTCCTCGCAGCTCTCGCAGTTCATGGACCAGACGAACCCGCTCGCCGAGCTGACGCACAAGCGCCGCCTCTCCGCGCTCGGCCCGCGCGGCCTCAGTCGCGAGCGGGCCGGCTTCGAGGTGCGCGACGTGCACCCGACCCACTACGGTCGCATCTGCCCCATCGAGACCCCGGAAGGGCCGAACATCGGCCTGATCTCGTCCCTCTCCACCTACGCCGGGATCAACGAGTTCGGGTTCATCCACACGCCGTACCGAAAGGTCGTGCAGGGAACGGTCACCGACGAGATCGTGCGGCTCACCGCGCTCGAGGAGGAGCAGTTCGTCATCGCCCAGGCCAACGCGGAGCTTGACCGGAACAACCGCTTCGCCGCCGACCGCGTGTCGGCCCGCAAGAGCGGCGAGTTCCGCATGGTGGTGCCGGACGAGGTCCACTTCATGGACGTGTCGCCGAAGCAGCTCGTCTCGGTCGCGGCGTCGATGGTACCGTTCCTCGAGAACGACGACGCCAACCGCGCCCTCATGGGCTCGAACATGCAGCGCCAGGCGGTTCCGCTCCTGCAGCCCGAGGCCCCGCTCGTCGGCACCGGCATGGAGCACATCGTCGCGCGCGACTCGGGCGCGGTGATCGTGGCCAAGCGGCCCGGCGTCGTCGAGTACGTCTCGGCCGACCGCATCGTGGTGCGGGCCGAGAGCCGGTCGAAGAAGACGGATCCGGTGCAGGACCTGCCGCTCGACATCTACAACCTGACCAAGTACCGACGCTCGAACCAGAACACGTGCATCAGCCAGAAGCCCGTCATGCACAAGGGCCAGCGGGTCCAGGCCGGCGACGTCATCGCCGACGGACCGGCGACCGACCAGGGCGAGCTCGCGCTCGGTCGCAACGTGCTCGTCGCGTTCATGCCGTGGGGCGGCTACAACTTCGAGGACGCGATCCTCGTCTCCGAGAAGCTGGTGAAGGAGGACCGGTTCACCTCGATCCACATCGAGGAGTTCGAGGTCCAGGCCCGCGACACGAAGCTCGGCAAGGAGGAGGTCACCCGCGACATCCCGAACGTCTCGGAGGAGGCGCTGAAGGACCTCGACGAGTCGGGCATCGTGAGGATCGGGGCGAAGGTCAAGGCCGGCGACATCCTCGTCGGCAAGATCACCCCCAAGGGCGAGACCCAGCTGACGCCGGAGGAGAAGCTCCTGCGCGCGATCTTCGGCGAGAAGGCGGGCGACGTCCGCGACACGTCGCTCACGGTGCCGCCGGGCATCGAGGGCACGGTGGTGGACGTGAAGGTGTTCTCGCGGCGTGGCGTGGACAAAGACGAGCGCGCGAAGTCGATCGAGGAGGAGGAGATCGCGCGCCTCGAGAAGGATTACCAGGACGAGATCGCCATGGTCGAGATGGAACGCGACCAGAAGCTCAAGAACCTCCTGGTCGGCAAGACCGCGATCATGGAGCTGGTCGACCCGGTGACCAAGAAGAAACTGACGAAGAAGGGCGACCGGATCGAGCGGGTGGACCTCGACAACTACTCCTGGAACGAGCTGAAGAAGATCAAGGTCAAGGAGGATGAGGGGCTCGCGAATACGATCAAGAAGATCGAGGAGCTCGCCGAGGAGCAGATCTCGATCTACGACACGATGCTCGAGGAGCGGATCGGGCGGCTGCGCCGCGGCGACGACCTGCCCCCGGGCGTGATCAAGATGGTCAAGGTCTACGTCGCCGTGAAGCGGAAGCTCTCGGTGGGCGACAAGATGGCCGGCCGGCACGGCAACAAGGGTGTGGTCTCGAAGATCCTGCCCGAGGAGGACATGCCGTACCTGCCCGACGGGACGCCGGTCGAGATCGTGCTCAACCCCCTCGGGGTGCCGTCCCGGATGAACGTGGGGCAGATCCTCGAGACGCACCTGGGCTGGGCCGCGCGCGCCCTCGGCCTCTGGGTGGCGAGCCCGGTCTTCGACGGCGCGACCGAGGAGGAGATCAAGGATCACCTCAAGCAGGCACGCCTGCCGACGTCGGGGAAGACCGTGCTGTACGACGGACGCACGGGCAAGCGCTTCCACCAGGAGGTGACGGTCGGCCAGATCTACATCCTGAAGCTCGCGCACCTGGTCGACGACAAGATGCACGCGCGCTCGATCGGTCCCTACTCGCTCGTGACCCAGCAGCCGCTGGGCGGCAAGGCCCAGTTCGGCGGCCAGCGGTTCGGCGAGATGGAGGTGTGGGCCCTCGAGGCGTACGGCGCCGCCCACACGCTCCAGGAGATGCTGACGGTCAAGTCCGACGACGTGGAGGGCCGCAACCGCATCTACGAGGCGATCGTCAAGGGTGAGAACTTCCTCGAGCCGGGTACCCCGGAGTCCTTCAACGTGCTCGTCAAGGAGCTCCAGAGCCTCGCGCTCGACGTGGAGCTCGTGATGAAGGACGGCAAGAAGAGTTCCTAGTGGGAACGCGCGTTCCCAAAGGAGAGGACGAATGCTGACGGACCGGCAATTCGGCAGCCTGATCAGAGAGGAGAAGCCCACGAAGGATCTGTGGGGGATTCTCGATCGGCATCCGAAGCCCATTACGTTCGACGCCATTCGGATCAAGTTGGCGGCGCCGCAGAAGATCCGCGACTGGTCGCACGGCGAGGTGAAGAAGCCGGAGACGATCAACTACCGGACCTTCAAGCCGGAGCGCGACGGGCTGTTCTGCGCCCGGATCTTCGGCCCGACCAAGGATTACGAGTGTGCGTGCGGCAAGTACAAGCGCATGAAGTTCGCGGGCATCGTCTGCGACAAGTGCGGGGTCGAGGTGACGAGGGCGCGCGTGCGGCGCGAGCGCATGGGGCACATCGAGCTGGCGTCACCGGTCTCGCACGTGTGGTTCTTCAAGGGGCTGCCGAGCCGGATCGGGCAGCTCCTCGACATGTCACTCCGGGAGCTCGAGAAGATCCTCTATTTCGAGGAATACGTGATCATCGAGCCCGGACGGGTTGCCGGCCTCAAGCGGAAGGACCTGCTCACGGTCGACAAGGCCCGCAAGCTCGGCGACGAGCACGGGGCCGACGCCTTCAAGGTCGGCATGGGCGCCGAGGCGATCCGCGAGTTGCTCCGGGGCATGGAGCTGGACGGGCTCGCCCGCGAGCTCCGCGCGCAGATGCTCGTGGAGACCTCGGTGCAGAAGCGCAAGAAGATCGTCAAGCGCCTGAAGGTCATCGAGGCCTTCCTCAAGTCCGGGAACCAGCCGGAGTGGATGATCCTCGAGGTCATCCCGGTGATCCCGCCCGAGCTGCGCCCGCTCGTCCCGCTGGATGGGGGGCGCTTCGCGACCTCGGACCTCAATGACCTGTATCGGCGGGTCATCAATCGGAACAACCGCCTCAAGCGCCTGATGGAGCTGAAGGCGCCGGAGATCATCATCCGCAACGAAAAGCGGATGCTCCAGGAGGCGGTGGACGCCCTGTTCGACAACGGGCGCCGCGGCCGCGTCATCACGGGCCCGAACAACCGGCCGCTGAAGTCGCTCTCGGACACGCTGAAGGGCAAGCAGGGGCGGTTCCGCCAAAACCTGCTCGGCAAGCGCGTGGACTATTCGGGGCGGTCGGTCATCGTGGTCGGCCCCTACCTGAAGCTGCACCAGTGCGGGCTGCCGAAGAAGATGGCCCTCGAGCTGTTCAAGCCCTTCATCCTGCGCAAGCTGGAGGAGCGCGGGATCGCGTCCTCGATCAAGGCCGCCAAGAAGTTCGTGGAGAAGGAGCGGCCCGAGGTCTGGGACATCCTCGAGGAGGTCATCAAGGAGCATCCCGTGCTGCTGAACCGGGCCCCCACGCTCCACCGGCTCGGCATCCAGGCCTTCGAGCCGATCCTGGTCGAGGGCAAGGCGATCGAGATCCACCCGCTCGTCTGCACCGCCTTCAACGCGGACTTCGACGGCGACCAGATGGCGGTGCACGTTCCGCTGTCGATGGAGGCGCAGCTCGAGGCGCAGGTGCTGATGCTGTCGTCCAACAACATCCTCTCGCCGTCGAACGGCGCGCCGCTGGCCGTGCCGACGCAGGACATGGTCCTCGGCCTCTACTACCTCACGAAGGAGCGGCTCTCGACGCCGGAGCGGCCGGTGCGGGGGGAGGAGCGGCTGTTTGCCGACCCCGAGGAGGTCCGGATCGCCTACGACAGCGAGGACGTGGACCTGCAGGCGCGGATCCGGTTGCGCTACCGTGGCGAGGTCATCGAGACCACCGTCGGCCGCACCCTCCTGAACGAAGTGGTGCCGGAGCCGCTGCGCTTCGTGAACCAAGAGCTGAAGAAGAAGGAGATCACCACGCTGGTCGGCCGCTGCTACAACCAGCTCGGGAACGAGGCGACCGTCGCCTTCCTCGACGAGCTGAAGGACATCGGGTTCCGGTATGCGACGCTCTCCGGGCTGTCGATCGGCATCGACGACATGCACATCCCGTCGTCCAAGGAACAGCTCATCGCCAAGGCGCGCGAGGACGTCAACGAGGTCGAGCAGCAGTACCAGGACGGCGTGATCACGAACGGCGAGCGCTACAACAAGGTCGTCGACATCTGGGCGCACGTCACCGAGGTCATCGCCGACCAGATGTTCAAGGAGCTCGAGGGGGGCGAGCAGGGCGGGGAGTTCAATCCGATCTACATGATGGCCGACTCGGGCGCCCGGGGCAGCAAGCAACAGATCCGGCAGCTCGCCGGCATGCGCGGCCTCATGGCCAAGCCCTCGGGCGAGATCATCGAGACCCCGATCACCTCCAACTTCCGCGAGGGCCTCACCGTGCTCGAGTACTTCACCTCGACCCACGGTGCCCGCAAGGGGCTGGCCGACACCGCGCTCAAGACGGCGGACTCTGGCTACCTCACGCGCCGGCTGGTCGACGTGTCGCAGGACGTGATCGTCTCCGAGTACGACTGCGGGACCGTGAAGAGCATCGACGCGACGCCGCTCGTCGAAGGCGGCGACATCATCCAAGCCTTGCGCGACCGCGTGCTCGGCCGCGTGGCGGCGGAGGACGTTCGGGATCCGCTGTCGAGCGAGATCATCGTCCAGGCCAACACCGAGATCACCGAGGAGCTGGCCCAGAAGATCGAGGAGTCGGGGCTCGAGCGCGTGCGCATCCGGTCGACGCTCACCTGCGAGTCGAAGCGGGGCATCTGCGTCATGTGCTACGGGCGCAATCTCGGGACCGGGCGGCTGGCCGAGCTCGGCGAGGCCGTCGGCATCATCGCGGCCCAGTCGATCGGCGAGCCCGGCACGCAGCTCACGATGCGGACCTTCCACATCGGCGGCACCGCGAGCCGGGTGGTCGAGGCCTCGAAGCACGAGGCGAAGAACCCCGGCATCGTGAAGTACCACAACCTGCGCACCGTCGTGAACCGCGACGGCGACCTCGTCGCGACCAACCGCAACGGGGAGATCGGCATCGCCGACGAGCGCGGCCGGGAGCGCGAGCGCTACCCCGTCGTCTACGGCGCCCGGATCAAGGTGAAGGCGGACGAGCGGGTGAAGCCGGGCCGGGTCCTGGTCGAGTGGGATCCGTTCACGAACCCGATCCTCACCGAGTTCACCGGGCGCGTCGAGTACCACGACATCATCGAGAACGTCACAGTCCGGGAGGAGTTCGACGAGGTGACCGGCCTCGCGCGGAAGGTCGTCATCGAGGACGTCGAGGGCCGGCTGCAGCCGGGCGTCATCATCCGCGGCGACGGCCCGGCGCCGGCGGCGGAGGCGAGCGGGGGGGATCGCGGCCACCGCTACCCGCTCCCGGTGGGGGCGCACTTGCTGGTACCGGAGGGCGCCAACGTGTTCGCCGCCGACATCATCGCCAAGATCCCGCGGGAGACCACGAAGACGAAGGACATCACCGGAGGACTGCCGCGCGTGGCCGAGCTGTTCGAGGCCCGCAAGCCGAAGGAGCAGGCGGTCATCACCGAGATCGACGGTCGCGTCGAGATGGGCGGCTTCGTCAAGGGCATGCGGCGGCTGATCATTCGCGCCGACAATGCCGACACGAAGGAGTACCTGATCCCCCGCGGCAAGCACATCAGCGTTCACGAGGGGGACCGCGTGCGTGCGGGCGAGCCGCTGATGGACGGCTCACCGAACCCGCATGACTACCTCGCGGTGCTCGGCGATCGCGAACTGCAGCGCTACCTGGTGAACGAGGTCCAGGAGGTGTATCGCCTGCAGGGCGTCACGATCAACGACAAGCACATCGAGATCATCGTGCGACAGATGCTCCGCCGGGTGCGGATCGAGGAGGTCGGGGACACGGAATTCGTCGTGGGCGAGCTCGTCGACAAGTTCGTGTTCCAGGAGGAGAACGACCGGGTCGTGGCGCAGGGCAAGCGGCCGGCGACGGCGAAGCCGATCCTGCTCGGCATCACCAAGGCGTCGCTCTCGACGGACAGCTTCATCTCGGCCGCCTCCTTCCAGGAGACGACGCGCGTCCTGACCGAGGCCGCGATCTCCGGCAAGACGGACGACCTCCGCGGGCTGAAGGAAAACGTCATCGTGGGCCGGCTGATCCCGGCCGGCACCGGGCTCAAGCACTACACGCGCGCCGAGGTCCTGAGCCAGGGCGCCGAGGAGCCCGTGCCGGTGGAGACGGAGCCGGCCGCCCTGCCGGCGGACGAGGAGGGAGGGGGCGAGGCGCCGATGGAGGCCGCGGGCTGAGGCGCCGTCGATTGACAAGCCCGGGTGCTTCGGTTATAACGTTAGAGTTTTTGGCCCATTAACGACGCGAGGAACCATGCCGACCATTAATCAGCTGGTCCGACAGGGCCGAGAGGCGGTCCGGAAGAAATCGAAGACGCCGGCCATGCAGGCCTGCCCGCAGAAGCGCGGGGTCTGCATCCGCGTCTACACGACGACTCCGAAGAAACCGAACTCGGCGCTGCGGAAGGTCGCGCGCGTCCGGCTGACGAACGGACTCGAGGTCACGTCGTACATTCCGGGTGTCGGGCACAACCTCCAGGAGCACTCGATCGTGATGATCCGGGGGGGCCGCGTGAAGGATCTCCCCGGCATCCGGTACCACATCATCCGCGGCAGCCTCGACACCGCCGGCGTGGCCAACCGCAAGCAGTCGCGCTCGAAGTACGGCGCGAAGGCGTCGAAGGGCGCCGCCGGAGCCTAGCGTGCGCAGGGCGGGCGCGGCCAAGCGCGAGGTGATTCCGGACCCGAAGTACGGCAGCCGGCTGGTGGCGAAGTTCGTCAACATCATGATGATCCGGGGCAAGAAGTCGACCGCCGAGCGCATCATGTACGACGCGCTCTCGGCCATCGAGGACCGCAGCAAGCAGGATCCGCTCAAGCTCTTCAAGACCGCCATCGACAACGTCAAGCCGACGGTCGAAGTCAAGTCGCGGCGGGTCGGGGGGTCCACCTACCAGGTGCCGGTGGAGGTGCGCCCCGACCGCCGGACCTCGCTGGCGATGCGGTGGGTGATCGGTGCCGCGCGGCGACGGGCGGAGCGGAGCATGGCGGAGAAGCTCGCGGGCGAGCTCCTCGACGCCGGCAACAACCGGGGGACCGCGGTCAAGAAGCGAGAGGACACGCACAAGATGGCGGAGGCGAACAAGGCCTTCGCGCACTATCGCTGGTAGCGACCACAGGACAGGCGGAGGGGGGGGCGGGCGGCCCCCCTCTTTCGCTTCCCGCGCAGAGAGGACATCATTAGGGTGGACCGGCCGTACCCGTTGGAACGAACGCGCAACATCGGCATCATGGCGCACATTGATGCCGGGAAGACGACGACGACCGAGCGCGTCCTCTACTACACCGGCCGCTCGTACAAGATCGGCGAGGTGCACGAGGGGACGGCGACCATGGACTGGATGGTCCAGGAGCAGGAGCGGGGGATCACGATCACCTCGGCGGCGACCACCTGCTTCTGGCGGGACTGCCGGATCAACATCATCGACACGCCGGGCCACGTGGACTTCACGATGGAGGTCGAGCGATCGCTCCGCGTGCTGGACGGCGCCATCGCGCTGCTCGACGCGGTGGCGGGCGTCGAGCCCCAGACCGAGACCGTGTGGCGACAGGCCGACAAGTATCGGGTCCCGCGCGTCGTCTACGTGAACAAGATGGACCGGGTCGGCGCCGACTTCTTCCGCTGCCTCGCGATGATCAAGAGCCGCCTCGGCGCCAACGGGGTCGCCATCCAGATCCCGGTCGGCCGCGAGGATGGCTTCGTCGGCGTCGTCGACCTCATCGAGGAGGTCGCCCTGATCTGGAAGGACGACGACAGCCTCGGGCAGAACTTCGAGCGGACCGCGGTCCCGGCCGACCTCGAGCCCCTCGTCCGGGAGTACCGGGACAAGCTGATCGAGAGCCTCGCCGAGGTGGACGACCACCTGCTCGAGAAGTACCTCGGCGATCACAAGATCAGCCCGGCGGAGGTCCGCGCGGCGGTGCGGACGGGCACGATCAGCCGCAAGATCTTTCCCGTTCTCTGCGGGGCGTCGTTCAAGAACAAGGGCGTGCAGCCGATGCTCGATGCGGTCGTCGACTACCTGCCCTCGCCGCTCGACGTCCCGCCGATCCGCGGGCTGAACCCGGACACGCACGAGGTCGAAACGCGGGAAGCGTCGGAGACGGCGCCCTTCTCCGCGCTCGCCTTCAAGATCATGAACGACGCCTACGTGGGACAGCTCGTCTTCGTCCGCGTCTACTCCGGGACGCTCAAGTCAGGGTCCGGCGTCTACAACTCCGTGCGGAGTCGGAAGGAACGGATCGGCCGCCTGCTCCGGATGCACGCCAACAAGCGCGAGGAGATCACCGAGGTCGCCGCCGGCGACATCGCGGCCGTCGTCGGGCTCAAGGACACCCGCACGGGCGACACGCTGTGCGATCCCAACCGGCCGATCGTGCTCGAGTCGATGGACTTCCCCGAGCCCGTGATCGCGGTGGCGATCGAGCCGAAGACCAAGGCCGACGAGGAGAAACTCGGACTCTCTCTCCAGCGGCTCGCCCTGGAGGATCCCACCTTCAAGGTGAAGGTCGACGAGGAGACTTCGCAGACGCTGATCTCGGGCATGGGCGAGCTGCACCTCGAGATCATCGTCGACCGCCTGCTGCGGGAGTTCAAGGTCGAGGCCAACGTCGGCAAGCCGGAGGTCGCGTACCGGGAAACGATCCGGAAAGTCGCCGAGGCGGAAGGCCGGTTCGTGCGGCAGACCGGCGGGCGCGGCCAGTACGGCGACGTGTGGATCACGGTCGCGCCCGCCCCGCCCGGCGCCGGCTTCGTCTTCGAGAACAAGATCGTCGGCGGCAAGATCCCGAAGGAATTCATCCCGGCGGTCGAGAAGGGCGTCCGGGAGGCGATGACGACGGGCGTGCTCGCCGGCTACCCGATGGTCGACCTGAAGGTGTCCCTGACGGACGGCTCCTACCACGAGGTCGACTCCTCCGAAATGGCCTTCAAGATCGCCGGGTCGATCGGCTTCAAGGAGGCGTGCCGGAAGGCCAAGCCCGTGCTGCTCGAGCCGATCATGGAGGTCGAGACGGTCGTGCCCGAGGAGTACATGGGGGCCGTCGTCGGCGACCTCAACAGCCGCCGCGGGCGGATCATCTCGATGGAGGCGCGCGCGGGCGCCCAGGTGATCCGCGCCCACGTGCCGCTCGGCCACATGTTCGGCTACGCCACCGATCTGCGGTCCATGACGCAAGGCCGCGCCACCTACACGATGCAGTTCTCCCGGTACGAGGAAGTGCCGGCGTCCGTCGCCGAGGAGATCATGGCGAAGGCGGCCGGCAAACCAGCGACGCGCGTCGGTTCCCGCTAATGCCAGGGCCAGCCGGCGCCCGCGAGTCGAGCCACGCCGCGTGGGCGCTCGGGCGCGCCCGCCGCGAGGCGGGGCGCGGGTCGCTCGGGGCGGGCCTCTGATTTCGAGACCAAGCGAAGCGGCCACTCGGAGGGGTTGAGACATGGCGAAGGCGAAGTACGAGCGGACGAAGCCGCACGTGAACATTGGGACGATTGGGCACATCGATCACGGGAAGACGACGCTGACGTCGGCGATCACGAAGGTGCTGCACACGAAGTACTCGACGGTGGCGGTGCGGGAGTTTGGGACGATCGACAACGCGCCGGAGGAGCGGGAGCGGGGGATCACGATTGCGGTGAGCCACGTGGAGTACGAGACGGGGAAGCGGCACTACGCGCACATCGACTGTCCGGGGCACGCGGACTACATCAAGAACATGATCACGGGGGCGGCGCAGATGGACGGGGCCATTTTGGTGGTGGCCGCGAACGACGGGCCGATGCCGCAGACGCGGGAGCACGTGCTGCTGGCGCGGCAGGTGAACGTGCCGCATCTGGTGGTGTTCATGAACAAGGTGGACATGGTGGACGACCCGGAGATTTTGGATTTGGTGGAGCTGGAGGTGCGGGAGCTGCTGAAGAAGTACCAGTTTCCGGGGGACACGACGCCGGTGGTGCGGGGGAGCGCGTTGGCGGCGATGGAGAAGCCGGGGGACGCGCAGGCGGCGGGGTGCATTTGGCAGCTGATGGAGGCGGTGGACAGCTACATACCGACGCCGCCGCGGCCGGTGGACAAGCCGTTTTTGATGCCGATCGAGGACATTTTTTCGATTACGGGGCGGGGGACGGTGGTGACGGGGCGGGTGGAGCGGGGGATCGTGAAGGTGGGGGACGAGGTCGAGATCGTGGGGATGACGGAGCAGACGAAGAAGAGCGTGGTGACGGGGGTGGAGATGTTTCGCAAGCTCCTCGACGAGGGGCAGGCGGGGGACAACATCGGGGCGCTCTTGCGGGGGGTGGACAAGGAAGAGGTGGAGCGGGGGCAGGTGCTGGCCAAGCCGGGCTCGATCAAGCCGTACAAGAAGTTCAAGGCGGAGGTGTACGTGCTGACGAAGGAGGAGGGGGGGCGGCACACGCCGTTTTTCAACGGGTATCGGCCGCAGTTTTACTTTCGGACGACGGATGTGACGGGGGTGTGCACGCTGCCGGGCGGGGTGGAGATGGTGATGCCGGGGGACAACGTGGCGATGGCGGTGGAGCTGATCACGCCGGTGGCGATGGAGAAGGAGCTGCGGTTCGCGATCCGGGAAGGGGGGCGCACGGTGGGCGCCGGCGTCGTCGCCGAGATCGTTGGCTAGGGCATGGTCACGCTGACGGCCGACCAGAAGATCCGGATCCGCCTGAAGGCGTACGACCACCAGCTCCTCGACCGGTCGGTCAAGGAGATCGTGGAGACGGTGCGGCGGACCGGCGCCCGCGTGGCGGGTCCAGTCCTGCTCCCCACCGTCATCAACCGCTGGACCGTGCTCCGCTCGCCCCACGTCGACAAGACCTCCCGCGAGCAGTTCGAGATGCGCACGCACAAGCGATTACTGGACATCCTCGACCCCACGCCCCAGACCGTGGACGCGCTGATGAAGCTCGATCTCCCGTCGGGGGTCGACGTGGAAATCAAGCTCTGAAAGGACGCCGACGGTGGCCCGCAAGGAAGGACTGATCGGCAGGAAGGTCGGCATGACGCAGATCTTTGCCGACGACGGCAACCGCGTTCCGGTGACGGTGATCGAGGCGGGCCCGTGCACGGTGCTCGAGGTCCGGACCCACGACACGCACGGCTACGACGCGATCCAGCTCGGCTTCCTGCCGAAACGGAAGAACGTGTCGAAGCCGGCGGGCGGCCGGTTCAAGAAGCTCGGGATCGCGCCGCTGGCCTTCGTGCGGGAGCTCCGGCTCGAGAAGACCCAGGCGGCCCAGGCCTACCAGGTCGGCCAGACGTTGACCGCCGGTATCTTCGAGCCGGGCGAGCTCGTGGACGTGGTCGGCATCACGAAGGGCAAGGGCTTCCAGGGCGGGGTGAAGCGGCACGGCTGGTACGGCGGCGATGCGACGCACGGCTCGATGTTCCACCGGGCCCCCGGCTCCATCGGCGCCTCCTCGGACCCGTCGCGAGTCTGGCCGGGGCACCACTTGCCGGGCCGGATGGGCGGCGACCAACGGACCGTGCTGAACGTGCGGGTCGTGCGCGTGCTCCCCGAGCAGAACCTCGTGCTCGTGGGGGGCGCGGTGCCGGGTGCGCCGGGCGGTCTCGTGCTGCTGCGCAAGAGCGTGAAGCTGACCAAGGCCCAGCAGCAGAAGGCCGCGGCGGGGAAGTGACGATGCTCGAGGTCCGGGTGATCGACGCCAACGGCCAGCCCACGGGGACGCTCGAGCTGAACCCGGACGTCTTCGGGGTCGAGCTCCGGGTGCCGCTCCTGCACCAGGCCGTCACCCGCGAGCTCGCCGGCCGACGGGCCGGGACGCACGATACGCGGGGACGGAGCGAGGTGTCGGGCGGCGGCAAGAAGCCGTGGCGCCAGAAGGGGACCGGCCGCGCCCGGCAGGGATCGATCCGCGCGCCCCAGTGGAAGGGCGGCGGCAAGCCCTTCGGGCCGACCCCCCGCAGCTACGCCCAGGCCATGCCGCGGCAGGCGCGCCGCGAGGCGCTCCGGGCCGCGCTCGCCGCGAAGATCGCCGCCGCCGAGCTCACCGTGATCGAGCGGCTCGATCTCCGGGAGCCGAAGACGAAGGCGCTCGTCACGCACCTCGCCGCGCTCGGGCTGCCGCCGGCGCCGACGCTCGTGATCGTGAGCGAGCGCGAGGCAAGCCTGGCGCGCGCCGCGCGGAACGTCCCGTGGCTGACGGTGCAGACGCCGTCGCACACCTCGGTCTACCAGCTCCTGCGCCACCACCAGGTCGTGTTCGAGCGGGCGGCCCTGCTCGCGCTCCAGGCCGCGCTCCTGCAATGAACCGGGATCCGCGCCAGGTGATCGTCCGGCCGCTCATGACCGAGAAGAGCATGCGGCTGAAGGACGATCAGAACACGGTGACGTTCCAGGTGCGGCCCGACGCCAACAAGGTCGAGATCCGGCGCGCCATCGAGATCGTGTTCAACGTCAAGGTGGCCGACGTTCGGACGGCGTCGTACGAGGGCAAGCTCAAGCGCATGGGCCGGCACCAGGGCCGGCGGGCGGACTGGAAGAAGGCGATCGTCACGCTCCAGCCGGGACACAAGATCGAGCTCGTGGAGGGGGCGTAGCCGATGGGTATCCGCACCGTCAAGCCGACGTCGCCGGCCCGCCGGTACCTCACCTACGTGACGTCCGAGGAGATCACGAAGACGGAGCCGGAGAAGAGCCTGCTCCAGCCCAAGGGCCGCATCAGCGGCCGCAACGTGTACGGACGGATCACCGTCCGGCACCGGGGCGGCGGGGCCAAGCGGATGCTCCGCCAGGTGGACTTTCGTCGGGACAAGACGGGGATTCCGGCCCGGGTGGTCGCGATCGAGTACGACCCGAACCGCTCGGCCCGGCTGGCGCTACTGGTCTACAAAGACGGCGAGAAGCGGTACATCATCGCGCCGGTCGGCGTGAAGCCCGGCGACACCCTGATGTCGGGCCCGCAGGCCGACATCCTCCCCGGCAACGCGCTCCCGATCCGGAACATTCCCGTGGGAACCCTCGTGCACGCGGTCGAGCTCCAGGTGGGCCGGGGCGCCCAGCTGTGCCGGAGTGCGGGGTCGCTCGCCCAGCTCCTCGCCAAGGAGGGCGCTCGCGCGACGCTCAAGCTCCCGTCGGGCGAGGTCCGTCTGGTCCCCGTCGATTGCATGGCGACGGTCGGCCAGGTCGGCAATCTCGACCACGAGAACGTCTCGGTCGGCAAGGCGGGGCGAACGCGGTGGCGCGGATTTCGTCCGACCGTCCGCGGGACGGTGATGAACCCGGTCGACCACCCGATGGGCGGCGGCGAGGGCAAGGGCAAGGGCAACCACCCCATGACGCCGTGGGGCAAACCGACGAAGGGCTACAAGACCCGCCGGGGGGCGCGGCCGTCCGACCGGTACATCGTCACGCGTCGGAAGAAGTAGGAGCCCAGGATGGGACGCTCGCTCAAGAAGGGGCCGTACATCGACGAGACGCTGCTCGCGCGGATCGACGACATGAACCGGAGCCACCAGAAGAAGGTGCTGAAGACGTGGGCGCGGCGGTCGACGATCGCGCCGGAGTTCGTCGGGCACACCCTCGCGGTGCATAACGGCCGGAAGTTCATTCCCGTGTACGTCACCGAGAACATGGTCGGCCACCGGCTGGGCGAGTTCGCGCTCACGCGGACGTTCAAGGCGCACGGGGCGGCCGAGAAAGCGGCGACGACGCCGACGGGGAAGGCCTGATGCGCACCCACGCGATCGCCCGGTTCGTTCGCGTGCCTCCGCGCAAGGCCCGGCTCGTGCTCGACGCGATCCGCGGCAAGCCGGTGGGCGAGGCCCTGGCGACCCTGGAGTACACGCCGCGCGCCGCGGCGCGGCTCATCGAGAAGGTGCTGCGGTCGGCCATCGCCAACGCGGAGCACAACCACGAGGTCCGGAACCTCGACGACCTGCGCGTCGTCGAGGCGGTCGCCGACGGCGGTCCCTCGATGAAGCG
>Ga0209056_10000156_pt1 | contig 71641 bp, 64 predicted proteins | sample GraSoiAngelo_114_FD_185876 | JGI IMG/M metagenome (GOLD analysis project Ga0209056, IMG submission 185876) | Grasslands soil microbial communities from the Angelo Coastal Reserve, California, USA - 14_0903_13_40cm (SPAdes) (version 2) | ecosystem: Environmental > Terrestrial > Soil > Grasslands... | reverse complement strand
CTGCCCGCCCGGACCTCCGGCGCGCGAAACTTCAATTCGCAAATCTTCCGGCTTCAATTCAACGTCAACGTCTTCCGCCTCCGGCAACACCGCCACTGTGGCCGTCGATGTATGAATACGACCTTGCGCTTCCGTCGCAGGCACGCGTTGCACACGATGAACGCCGCTTTCGTAACGCAGTTTTCGGAACACAGATTCGCCAGAAACTCGGAAGATTGCTTCTTTCAGGCCGCCAAGTTCCGACGGACTCGATTCGAGGTCTTCCGTTTTCAGGCCGGCGGACTCTGCGTAGCGATGATACATGCGGTAAAGATCGGCAGCGAAAATGGCGGCTTCGCTCCCGCCTGTTCCAGCACGAATTTCCACGATGGCATCGCGCTCTTCATTTTCATCCGATGGCAGCAGGGCGATCTGAACATCTCGTTCCAGATCGGCCACTCGTTTTTCGAGCTCCGGAATCTCATCGTCAGCCATGGCTGCGATCTCCACGTCGCGTGACGTCGCGAGCTCGCGATTGTCGTCCAACTGCTTGCGCGCAACTTCGAGTTCGTCCCACTTCGCCAGCACTTGCTTGATGTTCGCGTGCTCGCGCATCATTTCGCTCGCACGTCGTCGATTGGAAAAAAGCGCCGGGCCGGCAATATCGTGCTCCAGTTGTTCGAAGCGTTTGCGTTTGAGTTGAATAAGGGAATTCAAGTCCATGAAGTGCAGTGGCGGCTGTGTCAGCCGCTCGAGAAGGCGTTCGCTGCGGCAAACGCCTCTACAGCCAGCTAAGCTTTTTTCTCAGCGCGGGCGGCTTTGGTGCTACCGTAACGGCGAGCAAACTTTTCCACGCGCCCGGCGGTATCCACAAACTTCTGTTCGCCTGTGAAAAATGGATGGCAACCGGCACAAATACCGATCTTAATATCGCGACGAGTGGAGCGGGTGTGATAGACCGCGCCGCACGCGCAGACGATATCGGTTTCGTGATATTCTGGATGGATGCCGGCTTTCATCTTCGAAACGGAGTGCGGAACTTAATCGCGCCAAGCCACCAGCGCAAGGTATGAAATCGACCGACCCATTGCTCAATGCTTGGCGACAAACTCTGCGCCGCGCAAAAGATCGGCCTGCCATCGTAAACACGTGCGGCGAGGTTCTCCGGAAATTTGCCGATGTAGAAAAACGCGCCTCGGACTTCGAGTCCAATGTTGAGATGTTCTCGCCCGGCAGTGTCATCGCTATTCAGATCGGAAACCACGAAGACTGGCCTTCGATCTTGATTGCGTGTCTGCGCAGACACCTGGTTGTTCTCCCACTGGAACAATCGATGAACGACCAGCAGCGCGATGCGGCTGTAGAGCTCTGCAAAGCTAGCGCTGTAGTGTCCGCTGTCCTCAGCGGAGAGCCCCCGCGGATATTTCGGCTGGGGACAGCCGACGCTACAACACCATGGGGCGAGCATTCGCCATCGCTTCTCAAGCTTACCTCTGGCACGACGGCCGCGCCGCGTGCAATTCGGTTTCGCAGTCATCAGCTACTGGCCGATTGCAATCAGATTTGCGATACGATGGGTATTAGCGATACCGATCTGAATTTTGGCGTGATCCCGATCTCGCATTCCTATGGGTTCAGCAATTTGCTCACGCCACTGATTGCACGCGGTGTACCGATGGTCGTGAGCCGCGACAGAACACCGCGTGCGATCCTCTCCGATCTTGTCCACAGCAATGCCACAGTTTTTCCCGGAATGCCGGTTTTCTATCAGGCATTCTACGAAATGGAACACGTTCCTTTGCTGCCGAAGTTACGGCTCTGCATTTCTGCAGGTGCGCCACTCCAGCGTGCGGTCTCGAAGAAATTCCGGGAAAAGTTCAACCTGACGATCCACTCATTTTACGGTGCGTCGGAATGCGGCGGGATCTGCTACGAGCGCGAAACTACGAATAAGGAGGAAGGCTTTGTCGGGCAGCCGATGAAAGGCATCAGCATTGAACTGCTCAACCCAAACGCCCGTGCGAGCCAGATTCAAGTGCGCAGCGCCGCCGTCGCCGATAGTTATTTCCCCGAGCCGGACGAGGAAAAGCTGGGTAATGGAATTTTTGTGCCCGATGATCTGTTGGCGCGAGACGATTCGGGGTTCAGGATCGTCGGCCGGATTTCGGATGTGATTAACGTTGCGGGGAAAAAGGTGAATCCGGCAGAAGTAGAAGCGCACTTGCTGCGCTTTAACGGTGTGCGACAGGCAGTTGTATTCGGCCGTCCGGTAGGCGCGGGATTGCGCAATGAAGAAGTGGCGGCATGTGTGGTAGTGTCGTCGAAGATAACGGAAGGTGATCTCCTGCGATGTTGCCGGGCTGCGTTAAGCACCTGGCAAGTACCGAAGCGGATTTTTGTCGTGGACACAATTCCGATGAATGAGCGCGGAAAAATCAGCCGGCGCGACCTGGCACGGCGGTTCTCGATGGCGGACGAGAGTTCCCCGTTGCGAAGATTGGGTTCTTGATAGAGCCTTCAGATGGGATTTGCTTATACGACACAGGAACATTATGCCGGAATCACGCGGCCAACCCAAGTCAATAGAAGCTCAAATGGAATCTTCGGATAGCGAAGTGCGGGACCAAACCGACAGTGCACCTGTTCCGCAAGAGGAAGAACCCACGCCGGAAGCTGGTGAGAATGTGGAGAGTGCTCAGTCCGACGAATGGTGGCGCGCGTCGGAAACAGCTCCGGATTGGTCCCAACCTGCGGCCGAGGCTACGGACACTGAAGTTATTCCTAGAAAGGAGCCGGGCACGGCTGATGTTTATTTTTGCGGTCACACGACTCTGTTTCCGTTGAGCCGTGCATTGCGGGCAATAGCAAATGAGAGGCTTACCGGCGTAATGCGAGCATTTTGGGAACAGGAGGCGATCGAGCTTCTGGCGCGGGACGGCGAGATTGTTTTCGTAACTACGCGAGACCCAGATCTTTATTGTTCTGAGACGCCGCCCCCCCTCGCCGATACGGACGTGGTGGTTGTTGACAGAGCGCGCAATCAACAAAGGGAAACAGGGACTCCGTTTCTTCTGACTCTTGCCCGCGACGAATCGATCGCTCGCCAGCCAGCATTGGAGTTGATGCATCATTATGGGCAAAAGCTTTTCTCCGAGCTTTGGACCGCGCCACGCGTCTGGATCATGTTTGAAAAGAATGCCGATTTGTTAAGCGATGTCGGAGATATTCCTGGGGAGCCAAACGTGAGGGACTGGGCGCTGGAAACTTTGCGTCTTGTTGAGAATCCGGAGCAACCTGCAAGTTTTGACCCGACATCGATTCCCGCCTACACGAGAGACGGTTTCGAGCGGGTCCAGAGGTTAAAGCTGACTTCAGATGAGGCCCAATTCGGGTCCCAATTCAATGGTGCCCGCTCGGTGCAACAAATTGCCAAGAATCTGCGGCTCGATTTGAAAACTGCCAGGCAACTGCTTTTCCGATTTCTCGCACTTGAAATAGTGGAATGCTGGCCTGCCAGCACACCGGCAAAACCAGAACCGCAAAGCTTCTTTCAGCGTCTTCGCGGCTCCGTCCGGCGGGACCACTAGCTTCATCCCGAATCCATTTCGGGGCCGTCGCTCATGAAGAGAAAAATTCTGGTCGTCGATATCGGCGGCACGTACGTGAAACTGCTTATGTCGCGCCGCGTCGAGCGCGAATTCGTTTCGGGTCCGCGAATGGGTCCGGCCGAGTTCGTTGACAGATTCAAGCAGAACGTGCGCGGCTGGAATTTTGATGTCGCATCGATTGGTTTCCCCGCGCCGGTGCGAAGCGGCCGAATCATAAGGGACCCCAAACATTTGGGCAAAGGCTGGGTCCGTTTCAATTTTGCGAGGGCGCTCGGAATACCCGTGCGCGTGGTCAACGACGCAGCGATGCAAGCGCTCGGCAGTTACCATGGCGGGCGAATGCTTTTTCTGGGACTTGGCACCGGCTTGGGCTCCGCACTGGTGTGGGACAAGACTCTTATGCCGCTCGAGCTCGGCGATCTGCCGTACCCAGATGGTCAAATTATTGAAAATCATCTCGGCATTCCAGGGCTGGAGCTCTTGGGGGAGAAAAAATGGAAACGAGAAGTTGCTTACGCAGTCACACAATTAAAAAAGTCGTTCATCGCAGATTATGTTATCCTCGGCGGCGGTCTCGTGCACCGATTTCGTCGATTGCCAAAGGGAATCGAGCGTGGGCGAAATGAAAACGCGCTCCCCGGTGGAATCCGTCTGTGGGAAACCGCAAGAGATTCGCGCGAACTGAAATGGCGAGTGCTCTAAACATGAAAACCTGTCGTCGCTAATAACTAGACGTTCCTGGGATTTCCGCCCCTGAGAAGCTGCGGTTTACTTGAGCGGCCCCGGCACAAATCGATCCTGCACACTAAAACCGCGGTTTTCCAATTGCTGGCATCGGTTTGTACTACGACTAAAGGCCGACGGGCGACAAGGCTTTTGAGCAATACTGTTGTCACATCATAGGAACCCGAATGTATACGATAATTCGAATTGCGGTCCCGGCGGCCACGACCGTTCTGGTGTCAGTTTTCTTTTTGGCTGGTTGTAATTCGAAGAAAGAAAGCGAGCGCCCGGCCGATGAGGTGATCGAGCAAACCTATAAGGTGAACGCCGACGCCAGCTTGCGGATTACGAACCCGCGAGGATCGGTCGCGATCCGCGGGGCGGATGTATCGGAGGTGCGGATGCACGCGGTCAAATCGGCCTCTAGTGCCGCTCAACTGAAGAACATCACCGTGGATGTGACGGCGGAACCTGGCGACGTCCTAATCAAGACCGCGTTCCTGCGGCAAAAGAACATGCCGTTCTACGCCGGCACGACTGCGGTCGACTACACCTTATCCGTTCCGCGAACCGCAAGAATAGCCCGCCTTGATTTGGATGATGGCAAAGCGTCGGTTGAGGGAATCCAGAGTGCAGACGTGCGGGCCAACGTGGTGAACGGCCAGCTCGAGATCCGAGATTGCTGCGGCAATCTTAAAGTGGCGGTTGCGAATGGTGGGCTCGATCTCGTCTATGGGCGATGTGAAGCACCATACTTCTCGGCTGACGCCCAGATTTTGAACGGAAACGCGCGTCTTTCCATTGCGCGCGGCGCTGCATTGCGCGTGCACGCCGAAACATTAAACGGAAAAATCACGAACAACCTCGAGACGATGGTCGAACTCAACGACCAGTCTTCACGCAAGATAGACCTATCTGTCGGTGCCGGCAGGCGCTCCGACGTTACAGTGCGCGTAACATCGGGCGACATTACGATCGTCGCCGCGGAACCTGGCGGATAAAGGCGCGCTCTTATTTACTTCGGGCTACGGAATTGTCGCTGCTTCGCGGTGATTTCACACAACGGAAGCCCAGATGATTCGTGCCGGTGTTAACCTCGCCTTTGCCGCGTGTACCAACGATGTAGCGCGAGCAGTATTGGTCGTTACAAAGAAATGAGCCACCGCGATGGACGCGTTTTTTCTCATTCGGCTCAGCTGGATCAAATGGTGAATCGGGGCCTTGCGGGTTTTTCGCAACGCCGCCTTTGTCGATAAGCGTCTGATAATAATCCGGGCGATACCAATCGCTGCACCATTCCCACACGTTGCCGGCCATGTCGTAAAGTCCGTAACCATTCGGCGAAAACGATTTCACCGGCGCAATGCCTGCATAACCATCTTCACCAGCATCCTTCACTGGGAATTTTCCCTGCCAAGTGTTGGCCATCCATTTCCCATTGGGCCGAAATTCATCGCCCCACACGTATGTCTTTCCGGACAACCCGCCGCGCGCGGCAAATTCAAATTCGGCTTCAGTCGGCAGACGTTTGCCCGCCCATTTCGCGTAAGCTTCCGCGTCAGGATAAGCGATCTGCAACACGGGGTAATTCTCTTTCCCTTTGATATCGCTTTCCGGCCCGAGCGGATGCCGCCAGTTCGCACCTTTGACGTAGCTCCACCATTGATAATGATCGTTGAGCGGGACCTCCTGATCGGTCGGCGCGAAAACAACTCCGCCTGCTACAAGGTTTTCAGCAGGCGCAGTCGGAAATTCTTCCTGGGTGGGCGTCCGTTCCGCGATCGTAACGTAGCCGGTCGCCTTAACAAACTTCTCAAACTGCCCGTTCGTCACTGCCGTTGCATCCATCCAGAAACCATCCACGCGAACGCGATGAATCGGACCTGCGTCGTTCGACGCCATAGGCATTTCATGGCCGCCTTCACCGTTTACAGCGGCGCCCATCGAGAACTCACCGCCTGGAATCCAGACCATGCCCTTAGGTGCTTTGCCCGGCGCGGGCTTCGTTTTCGGAACAGTGGGCTCAAACTCCGTCGTGCCACAGAATGCCGGCCTGGATATTAAGAGTGCTGCGAAAAGGAAGATTGCGGGACGCTGCATTTTCAGATTTGGACAGAATGAAATCAAAGCACGTGTCAGGCGCTTATTCATGCAATAAAAGTGAGGGTTCGTTCAATCAGCCAAAAGGCCGCGACGCCGCCGATGGCGTAAGCCGAAATGTTTTCACACCAAGCAAAGGAAGTTTGCGGCGCGACGTTCCGTCGACTGAATTTCCTGGCGGCGTGAACTGCCAGCGTGATTACCGCCATGACTAAGCCAATAAAGAGGAGTTGTCCCACTTCCACGCCGACGTTGAAGAAAAAAAGCGCGAGCGGAATCGCGTTTTGCGGGAGGCCAACTTCGCGCAACGCCCCCGCGAAGCCGAGCCCGTGCAAAAGACCAAAGCTAAACGCGATTACCCACGGCCACATTTCCGTGAGACCGGATCGTCCCTGGCGCCGATGAACAATCTCGCAAGCGACAAAGACGATACTAAGAGCAATCGTCGCCTCGACCGGCTTGCTTGGGACGTGCACGAATCCCAATGTGGCGGCCGCTAGTGTGATACTGTGCGCGATCGTGAACGCAGTGATGGTTCCGACAAGCTTTCGCCATCCCTTTACCAGAACAAGCAAAGCTAGCACAAACAACAGATGATCGATGCCGAATAGAATGTGCTCGACCCCGAGCACGAGGTAAGTGCGGCACACTTCTAACGCACCGGGCGCAGCTGCTACAACAAACGACGGCGATGATGGAGTAACACGAGTTACCTGAGTTGTGCTATCGAGATTCTCGATCCGCACCAACACGTCGGTCAACGTGGCCTCGAGACCAGTAATGTGAACCTTGTCACCGGTTAGACCACCTGGTCGTTTTATGCTCCACCGTTCAGTCGAGGCGTCGTTAGCAAATAAGGTTCGTGGTGTAGTAACGTTACTTGTCCCGGGTGGGAACTGCACGTAGATGCCAAGCCGCATATTGTCGCCACGCGCCGGCACCTTCCACAGAACATCGTAGTTGTCGGTCGCCGTCTGGCGCAGTTCGAGATACGCTGGGCGGACTTCGTGCGCCGAAGCGCAGAACGAAGTCACGAACAAAAGAAAAGCGATTAGTAACGGAAATCTCGCCCTCACCCTCTCCCACGGGGAGAGGGAACAGCTACGCGAGGCTCTTGAAGCTTCGGATGTCACTTCGGCCTCGCCGGTCTTGGAAGAGGTGCTCGACAGCTGGATGCGTTCCCATCGGCCAGTTGCAGCGAATATTCCTTCTCCCTCGGGGAGAGGGTGAGGGTGAGGGCACTCCAACGATTTCAAATTCATTTTGCGTTTGCGACTTTTTGGTCAGCTTTCGCCGGATCAAATGTTTCGACCACTACCTGGTAGTGCTTGATCAGGCTTTGGAAAAACTTCTCGTTCGATTCCAGCCGGCGAGCATTGGTCCAGTCGCGCAGAACAGCGTCATGAACTTCAGCTAACTCAGGCAGACGCCCCTCGGTACGGTTTTCGGCAAGGACCAGATGCTTGCCATAACCGGATTCGACCGGACCGAACCATTGTCCGATTGGAACGTCGGCCAGTTCCGCCACGAACTTATCGCCAAACTGTTTTGCGATCTCGGTGGTCGGCGCCGCTTCGAACCGGTGCTCCAATAGAAAGGCGTCGCCTAAGGAGGAAAGGTCGACATCGCGTCTTTGCTGTTGCAACTGAATCAGGAGTTCATTCGCATCCTGGGCAAGATGATCGCCGTGCTTACTCGGATCGAGATACACCTGGCTGAAGGTAAACTTACGATCCGCGCGGAAACCTTTGGCATGTGCTTTCAAATACTCTGTCAACTCAGCGTCTGTGGGCTCAGGCGCCGCTGCGACATCGTCAGTAACAAATTGCAGCTTTTGTTGCAGCCGGCGCCGGATAACTGGGTCGTCCCGATCCAAACCCATTGCCATTGCTTCCCGGTAATAGACTTCTTCGCGCACGCGATCGCGGATCAAGCCGTCCAGCTCTTCACGTGTGGGTGGGCGCTGCCAGGTGCGCGAGAAGCCGATCACTATCGATGTGATGTCGCCTTGGGTAATGACAATCTTGCCCGGCTGATTATCGGCGCGCGCAGAAAGAAAATGATTTGCCAGAAAAATAGCCGCCCCGAGAAGAAGGAAGTGAATGAATGGTTCGCGAATAAGTTTTTTCATAAGCGGAATTATGATTTAGCGCGTGTGTACCAAATGGGCGATGTGTAGGCGCGATCCTGGATTGAGGTTGGACAATTTGCGGGTGGCTTCGTGCCGAAGATTTTTGCGTCGTATGTCGTCCAACGTGGCGTGGGAATCTCGATCACCCGTACGTAGTAGAAGGCGCGCCGTTGAAGTTCGGATCCTTCCAGTAGCCCAGTAACATGGGCGAGCCGATGGTGTTTTGGTAGCTGGCATCTGCGACGTTCACCGTATTACCGATAGGCGTCTTACAACGGCCATCTGCTTCGATCTTGCGGTCCCCGGACACGGCCACGTCCCAGATCTGTTCATGCGTTTCGCTTTTGGTATCGAGCCAACCCTTGATGACCTGCACGCGGTCGAGGTTTGCGCCATCAACGTCTCGCAGCGCGCGGATCAAGAAAGTTGGAGCTTTACCTTCCGGTGCAGCGGTGAGGTCGCCGCCCATCGGCACTCCTTTCTGGTAACCGTATTTGGCAAAGTCGTGCCGCTCCGCGTCATCAGGGACGAAATCCCAGCCGGCGAAAATGCGCACGATCAGCCGTGTGCCGGTGGTGGCATAGACTTCCTTGCGCGACATGGCATCCCACAATGCCTCGCGGGTGTTGTCCGTCGCCCAAACCGCGGCAATGCCGGAGGCGCTCGTCTGCCAGGCATATTGCCGCTGCGACGGATCCTTTGAAAGGCGACCGGTGATGATCTCGTCGAAGCGGTCGGGCCTGGCGGAAGGCTCAAGAGGCGTAACTTTGCCAAAGAAGTTGTCCTCGGTCGCAGTCGAAAGCGCAGTGTGCGAATCGGTCGAACCGATCATCCCGAACTTGAATGGGTTCGCCCCAATTTTCTCCTCATACTTCAGACCGCGCTTGAGCGCCTCGCGGGCGTACTCGCGCGGGAGCATGTCTCGTGTGTGGACGGTACTCCCAAAGCCACCTTTGTCCCAGGTTTCGAAATTGGCGAACTCATCGCCGGGCGAAACCGCTGGGTGTGTCTCGCCGTCGCCCTTCATTTGTGTCACTTCGTAGATCGGCTCCCAGTGCATCCGCTGTAGCGCGTAGTTGCGGTCGAGCGGCTTTTTAGTAGTCAAGGTAACATCGTCGAACATCATGCCACAGGAGAGATTGCCGTTGTGTGGGATAGCTAAGAGGCGGCCGCCGGTCTTCTGCTCATAGGCATTCATCCATTTCCACAATTCCTCGGCGTCCTGAGTGTCATACTGCGAGATCGGTATGATCTGATCCGCCTTAGCCTTACCGTCGCGAAAGATGACGTTGCGGTGGAGATTGTTTCCGTTAGGGGCGGAGGTCCACTCAAAGCCGATGAAGGCCGTGAACTTGCCCGGCTCGTTATATTTTTCGGCGGAAGTCGTGATGCGCTCCCACATCGCGCGTGTGACGGCATCGTTACCCTTCAAGGGGTCTTGCCGCTTGAGCAGTGCTTCACCCCATGTGTTATATGCCAGTCCTCCCTTGCCACTCTTCACAAGATCATGAACCATGCGCCCCCACTCCGTCTTGAGCAGATCAGGATTCGATTCGGCGATCATTGGAGCAAGGCCGAGATTCTCGGAGTGGTCGGACACAACCAGGAAATCCAGCGGGCGCTGTAGGCGCGCGCGGACGCCCGTGCTCGAGGTGACCTCTTCGCCCCGTGCGAATCGGTAAGCCTCATCCGGACCGAGCGTGCAACCGATCATGCCCGCATCAGTCGAGTAGGACGTGTGCAGATGTGTGTCCCCAAAGTATACGCGATCAGGGTAAGCATGGTCGAGGTAAGGGCAGTATTCGGCTTTGCCGAGCGTGACGTTCTTTGGATTGACATCCACATCTTGCGCCAAAGACCGCGCTGCCAAACTGAGGCTCGTGAGACCCAGTAACAACATAGCCGAGCGCGCGAGGGTCAGCTTCCGAATGATCGTAGTTCTCATGTTATTTTTCCTTTGGATGATTGTTGTAGTCGAGTTTAGGTCCGCGGCGTGTACGAAATGGTGCTGGCGGTGATCGAAGGAGAGGAGCTTGATATTGTGCCTGGTTGGCGGTTAAGTTCAGGCTGTGCATAGCAAAACCAACACGCTCTCGCTTTCCGTGCTGCGGAAACGACTAGGCCCGTTTTACGCGAAACATCCAATCCGCAAGTTGGAAGTCTTCGGATCTGCGGCGCGTGGCGAGATGGAACCGAAGAGCGATGTCGATCTCTTGGTAACATTGTCGGCACCGGTATCGACCTCGCAGTTGCTGGAGATGGCTGGCGAAGCGGAAGAGATCGTCGGCGCGGCGGTCGATTTTGTCCTGCGTTCCTCGCTCGAGCAGTCGCCGAATCGATTTGCCCGGGATCACATTCTTTCCACCGCAGTGTGCCTCCATGGAAGCTGATCAACTTGGACGCCTGCGCGATATCCTCGAGGCGGCGCGGTTGATCGCTCGATACGTTGCGAACACGAGTGAGAATGCTTTCCTCGGAGACACGCAAAAGCAGGACGCGGTGATTCGCCGGCTCGAAATCATCGGGGAAGCAACCGCGCATTTGAACGAAAACACCCGGCGCGAAGTACCAGCGCTGCCTTTCCGCAAAATGCGCGGAATGCGCAACATCGTTGCCCACGAGTACGCAAACGTGAACCTGAAGATCGTCTGGGAAGTCGCAACCGTTCATGTGCCCGAAGTCTGCGCGGCGTTGGAGCAATTCTTTGCGAGGCAAGAAGAGTAGCTTCGTCGTGTTCTTGTTAGGGTAGTTTTCAATTGGTTCGGCCCTCGATCTTGTTAGTTGGCGTGTACCAGATCGGCGATGTATAGGCGCGCTCCGTCGTAGTCATCGGAACTTCCGGCGGCATTTTCACACCGAAGTATTTGGCGTCATATGCCGTCCACCGCGGCGTGGGAATCTCAATCACGCGCACGTAGTAGAACGCGCGCAATGCCGGATCGAAGTCCGGGTCTTTCCAGACTTTGATTAGCTCGGGCGCGCCGATGCTGTTAGTGTAGGTCGCGTTCGGCACGTCGACGGTATTCCCAACCAACGGAACCTTTCCGTCGCTGCCCGGTTTGCGATCGCCGCTCCAGACTACGTCGTAAACTTTTTCCTGAGTCTTGCCCGCCTTATCTAACCAGCCTTTGATGATTTGGATTCGATCAAGATTTGCGCCGATTGGGTCTTTGAGAGCGGCAACGAGGAACGTTGGCGACTTGCCAGCGGGAGCGGCGCGAAGATCGCCGCCCATCGGCACGCCTTTGGTGTAAGCGATACGTGCAGGCATGCGATCCTGCGCGTCCTTCTCTTCAAGGTCGAAGCCGCCGAAGAAGCGCACGATCATGCGCGGACCAGTAGTGGCGTAGGTCTCGCGGCGCTTCATGGCGTCGAAAAGTGCTTCCCGCGTATTCTCGGTTGCCCATACGGCAGCATAGCCGGACGCAGTTTCTTCCCAGCTCATGATTGTCGCCTTATCAGTCTTGATGAATGGATGCGTAGCGCGGGTTGCGCTTGGCTCCGAGTTAGAAGTCTTGCCGAAGAAGTTGTCGTCATCAGCGGTAGCTAGCGCGGTATGAGTGTCAGTGGAACCGACCAGCCCGAACTTGTAAGGATTAACTGCAAGCTCGGCCTCCATTTTGAGGCCGTTCTTAAGCGCAGAGCGCGCATACTCGAACTCCAGCATCTCAGGCTTTTTCAACACGCTCAGGTCGAGATTGCCTTTGTCCCAACGCTCGAAGTTGGCAAACTCATCGTTAGGCGAAAGGAATGGATGTGTCTCGCCGTCGCCTTTAATTTGTGTGCATTCATAGAGCGGCTCCCATCGCATGCGATTCTCGGCATATTCGCGATCGATCTTCTTCCCCGTGAACGATTCGATGATCGGGAACATGATGCCGTTGCTTAGATTGCCGTTGTGGGCGAGAGCGAGCACGTTACCGCCGGTTTTTTGTTCGTAGGCCGCCATCCATTTCCACAGGTCGCGCGGGTTATCGCTGCCGAGCGGTTTCTGAGTTGTGTAAGGTTCGACCTGACCGGCCCAGAGCCCGTTCTCCCGGAAGATGACATTGCGATGGAGGTTGTTTCCGCTAGTAGTCGACGTCCACTCATAGCCAATGAAAGCGGTGAAGTGGCCTGGATCATTCGCCTCATCCGCAGCCTTAATTACTTCCTGCCATGCTCCGCGATAGGTAGACGTGCCGGGAACGGGCAGTAACCCTTTGGCCATGGTCCCCTGTGAAAAACTCTGGATGATATCGACCGCCGCGGCCGCACCGTGGCCGGAATTGATCATGTCGTACCACTTCCGGCCTTGTGGATATGCCAGCAACTCGGGATTAGCGCCAAGTAACTGTGGGAAAAATCCGAAGCCATCCGAGTGATCGGTTACAACAATGAAGTCAAGTGGGCGCGCCAGCCTCGCACGCTGACCGCTGGAAGCCGTTACCTCCTGACCTTTGGCGAAACGATATGCATCAGCCGGTCCCAGTCGGCATCCGAACGCGCCCGCGTCCATTGAGAACGAAGTATGGACGTGCGTATCGCCGAAAAACGGCCGCGTGGGAAAGTTGCGCCCAGCGTAAGGCGAATACGGCGGCCTTTCGGGAAACGCCTGCTTGGCCGATGTCTCATCGAGCGTGCCTACATCTGTTATGGGTTGCTCGGCGGCGAACGCTGGCAAAGCGAGGCCGGCAATACAGGAGATAAAGATAATCTGGAATTTTTGTTTCATAAGTTCTCTGGTCATAATCCTAAGTGCATAGCTTTCATAAGTGTGGGTTGTCTTCCGACGATGACTCAGCTCTCACCCTCGATGTCGATGTCGCCCCTCCGGCCGGATTGATTTGATTAACGGAAGCAGTCTAAAAATTCACGCCGCCCTGGACGAATGGCCCATTCAAGTCGGTCTTATTGGTAAAACCGCCAGAGACAAAGTCTGTCCGCAGCCAGCGCCAGCCGACCTGCGTCCAGAACCACCTGCTAACTTGAAATTCAAAGCCGCCTTGAAGCTGATAGCTCCAATCCTCGCTTGATATCGGCGTTTTTACGAGTGTGCGTCCCTGGCGATGTATATCAAAAGCCGAGTCAGAATTGGCGTCAAACCCACCGATATCGCCTTCGGCATAAAGAGATGTCGCCTTCCAAATCCTCACTTTTCCGCGCACCCCGATCACGGGATCGACCCAATCGGTCGAACCCGAGACCGCCAACTTGTTGCGGATTCCCAGTAATTGACGAAGAATGACGAGGCGCGCGTCACCATTATTGAAAATGCTTAGGTTAACTCCTTCATAATTGTAACGCGCGCCCGCAAACAAAGAGAGAGCTGCCTTATCGCAATTAATTAGTCGGTAACCAAGGAAGGCTTCGGCCAACCCGTCTTTGAGATGAAGATTCGCATTGGTAAAAAGCAACCCGGGCAGAGTCGCAGAGGCGCCCACCTCCATGTACTGACCGTCTCCGAAAAGCTCCCATCGCTGATATCGGAACTCAGCGCTGAGCACAATGGGCACATGCGTCAGATGCCGCAAAACCTCGCTGAAGGTAATGTCCGTGGAGTCGACTAATCCCAGTACTCCAGTATCGCCGGATATTCCGGCCAACCACCCGGGAGCACCGACGCGGATTTCGAATGTCGGAGGCGTTTCACACCAGGAGGGCGGAGGAGGAGGCGGCGCTTGTTTGTAGTCGTAGCTCTCAGTTCCAGCCAAAGCAGTCCAAGCTGACAAGAAAATGCCCGCGAAAAAGCACTGGCTAATGAATCGCCGTATCAACCGGATTTCCCCCTCGGCTCGCGACTGTATATAGCGGAGTTCATCGGGGAAAGCGTTATTTTTCAGTAGGAAAATTTTGTAACGAAATCGTAACAATAGACATATTTGCACACGCTGCCGCAAAGTTGCTCGTTTATCGCGCGTGTATCCTGCGCAGGTGCTGATTGTCGCGACTGTTTTATGAATTTTTCCCTGCCTGCCGATCTGCAGGGCGGTCATGCGCATTGTGCGCTAAGTTGGATGTCAATGACCGGACCGCACGATCCGATGGCCGCTTCCGGGCGCGGAGGGAAGAGCCGCGGTGCCTTGCGCTACTTCTTTTTGTTCGCCCTGCAAACGACAGGGACCGCCATCCTTCTGTGGTATGCCGTGCCGCTCGTCAGGCAAGTTCTTCTAGACCCGGGCAGTCATGTACCGCGACCGGAGAATTTGGTATGGTCGTTGTCGGCGATCACGTTGATGCAGACAGGTTATTGGATAGGCCGCCGACTTCGGCAGTCGCTCCCGCAACTTCGTAGCACATTCGTTGGCCATATCCTTCTATTTGTCGCCCGCATGTCCTTCGTCCTGGCGACCTCTGTTTTTGGCTTCGTCTTTATTGTGCGAAGGCCGGAATTCCAGATACCTACCTCCCGCTACCTTGCTTTAGTTATCGGTTTGTTCGCATTGTTCTGTTACACACAGGAGCTGGAGCAATTGGGAAGAGCATTGATCGGGCCGTGGACCAAGTACAAGGAGCCACTGAGCAATCTAGTTTATGTGATATTCACAAAACTCGCTGGAGAGTCGGTGACGCCCGCTATCTTGCGATTTCAGTAGAGCCGCAAAAATATTTCGCGACAACAAAGCAGTCACCGCGTTTAATAGTCAGGAAACTTATGAAAAATCTTCTTCCGCTACTGTTTGCTGTGGTGCTCGGTGTTGCCTGTTTTGTTCCGGCACAAGCTTCGGCTTATTATTACGGAGGCCGTTACTACCGATATTCGTACCGAGGGCATTACTACCGATACCACTATCACGGGCACTACTATCGGCACCGGGGTTGGGTTGTCGGCGTTAATGGGCGTGCAGGTTATTACCGCTATTGGTAAACGGCCTCACGGTCGGAGAGATCATGCAAGTGAGCCCATCGCGACAACCCTTTATTTGGCACGGAGATTTTTATAACAGAATCGTAACACCGCCTGGGCTCTTATTACGATAACGCCTCGAGCGGAACGCCGAGCCACTTCGCAGCGGCGGCGCGATCCGTGAACAGGGCAACGTGGAGCGGCGAATAATCGGTCAGCATGGCGTGCAGTTTGACGTAATGCGTGCTGTCCGGGCTCGTTACGTAGAAGGCGGATTTCACTGCGGGCCTGGGTGCGGCCGAGAGACGCCGGCCAAGCGCAACGTGAAAGACGAAGTCAAAATTCAGATCAACGGCGTCAAGCGCCGACAAGTCGTAGAATCGGTTGAGAGGTTTCCGGCTACGTTTTTCGACGGCCTCAGTGAACGCGACAATCTCGTTGACCGTTGCTTCATCCAGGATGCCGCGTAGCTTCCAGAGGATGAGAGACAGATCCTTCCGAAACAGAACGTGAGCGGGAAGTTTCAAATCATTCCAATAGTAGACGCTATCGTCTTGTCGTCACTTCACCAGCTCGCCCACTAGAGTTTGGCAGCGGACGGCGTTTGTTTGTTGAGGAGCTTACTTCTCGTCAAGAAAGGTGATGGCCCCACGTCCTCAAACCGCTTCGGCTCACGCTTTCTTAAAAAGTGGCGGCTTTTTAGAAGTTTGGAATTGCAATCTCGTGCCGGGTCTGATTATCAGGCAGTCGCTGGGGAATGTGGTTATGGTGATTCATCCAGAGAACGTTGCGTGTCATGCGCGAGCGGTGCCGCCTGCGGTGCCAGGATTTCAAAAGGCCGTCTTAGGTGCTGCGGGGGCGCAGTCGTCAAACTTCTCCCTCCGGCCACTAGCCCGAGCAGCAGCGCGGCGGCAGCCATGAAATAGAACACCCCGTCAATGTCGAGGCGCGACATTATGCTCGAGCCTATGAGTGGGCCAAGCACGGAGCCCAACCCGCTCACAAGGATGAGCCGGCCGCTTACCGCAACGACTCGGTCCATCGGCATGCGGTCGTGCGCGTGGGCCACGCACACAGGGTAGAGGGTCGACATGAAGCCTCCGAGCAGCACCGCGGTTGAAGCGACCACTGGCAGAGAGTGTGGCAGGCCGACTAGGGCAAGTGCCGTGCCTGCGAAGCCGAGCCCGAGCGCCGCGAGCACAACACGCCGGTCGAAACGGTCCGATATCCAGCCAATTGGAATCTGGAATGCGAACCCGCCGAGGACGGCCACAAGCATGTACAGCGCGATACGTCCGCGTTCAATGCCCACGTCCTGCATCCATGCTGGAACCAATGAGTAGAAGGTACCGGCGATGAGGCCACTAAGCACGCAACCAACGACTGCGACGGGTGCGGCGCGCGAGAGTTGACCATAGGGCAGCCGTTCGGTAGCGGTTGCCTGGGGCGGCTCGGCCCGGGTCGTGGTGACCATCACCAGCGCCATCGCGAACAAGGCGACGATCGCGTTGAAAGGCGCTGCCGTCTGAATGTTGGCCCTGCCGATCAGAAGCTGCCCGATTGCGAGCGCTAGGAACGTCCCGACCATATAGATCGAGAACACTCGACCGCGTTCCGATCGCGGAGCCTTGGCGTTCAGCCAACTCTCAGTCGTCACGAAGATCCCGGCGCATCCGAAACCGACAATCGCGCGTAGAATAATCCAGGAGAGCGGTCCAACCCACAACGGCATGCACGCAGTTGCGCTGGCAACGACACCGGCAAATGCTGCGTAGGCGCGGATGTGCCCAATGCGCTCGATGATTCTTCCGCAGAACAACGCGGCCAACGTGAAACCGGCGAAATAACTGCTAAGCACTAGGCCGGCCATGATTGCGTCGAAACTCTCGATCGCCACCCGTAGGGAGATGAAAGTACCATAGAAACCGTTGGCAAGTTGGATGACGCTCGTCGCGGCTATAAGCGTCCCAATTTGCACGCGAATGAAACCTTTTGATCGCATCCAGTTTTGCCCCTAGCTTGCCAACTCTGTGACGTAGGCGTCAGCGATAGCAATAACACCCCATGCACGTAATACACTCCAGACATGAGGTTCTTGGCCTTCCACTACAGGCAAATTTTCCGTTTTTGATTCCGTGGTGACCTAACGAATTACTGACCGCGCTCACCGCCTCATCGACTGCGTCCTCGATGCTTCTCGAGGCGTGACCATCGATCGCGTTGCCAGCCACTCTGAGTGCGAATAAATCACCTAGACCCTGATCGAAAACAATCTCGGCCGAACGCGCGAAACAGCTTCTGAACACGCTTCCTTAAAGAGTAGCGGCTTGTAAAAGCTGGAACTGCATTTTGCTACCGGGATTAACCACTGTTGTGCCGGCGGTATGTCCATACTGGGCCTGTCGCGCTGTCTGGGGTGGGCCTCCCGGTTGGACACTGTTCGTCTTCACCGCGACATTGCGTCCGTTCACCGAGACCGACGTCAATTCCACAGTGAGCGGCCCGGATTTGCGCGGATTAGCGCGAGAAGAGCGAATCTTGCCGAAGGCCTTTGTTCCAGCTTTCAATAAAACATTTCCCTTCACCGAAACGTCCTGGGCGATTTTCGCCTCGAAGCTTCTGCCCACTACATCCTGCGCGGTGAGAAGGCTAACCGTCGTTACTGTCACTGTTGTCCCGGCGGGGATCGTGGCTGCATTCAAAGACAAAGCCGCAAAGCACCCGCAAATTATAGCGATGACTGTGTTGAATTTATTTCGGGTCATATTGGTTTGAATGGTTGTGGTTGAGTTGCGCGGAGAAGAAAAGAGTCCTTTGAAATTACAGACTTTTGGCGTCGGATCGTCAAGACGAATATTCGCCCCGAGAAGATGCGGGGTACTGTTGGTCAATTGTCAGTTCGCGTCGTTGGGGTGTGGGAGACGCCGCGGCGCATGGGTCGCCTCGCCCTCGCAGGGAGAGGGGGAGGGTGAGGGTTTGCCTACACGGCAACTGAACCAATGGATGTACTCGAAAGCCCTCACCTTAGTCCTCTCCCCTTGCCTAAGGGGAGAGGCGGGAAAGCGTGACGTAAAGGCTCGATTTCTTCGAACTGACAATCAACGAGCACTAAGAAGATGCAGAGTTACCGCGGCGTTTCGTAAGGCGGCTCGGCGGTTGCGATCGGGGTGGTTTGCATTGGCTGATTGATCATCTGGAAAATTACGGCCGCGACGACGGCAGCAGCGAAATCGGCCAGCAGATAAATCCAGATATTGCCCCAACTTGAAATACCAAGAACGCAGATGCCGAAGGCGACGGCGGGGTTAAATGCGCCGCCCGAAATGTCTCCCACGGCGAATGCACCGGTCATCACCGTCATGCCAATAGCGAGGCCATAGAATGAATTGCCGGAAGTCCCTTCCGCAGTAGCCGCGTTCAACACCACATACACCAGCGCGAACGTAAAAAGAAACTCCGCAAGCAGCGCCGGACCAACATGCGGCGTTATCGGAGTGACCGCGACACCGGCCCGGAGGAATTTGATCACGATCAAAGAAGCGAGCCCGGCGCCGACGAGTTGTGCAACCATGTAAGGCACCACGTCGGCTGCGTTGACTTTACCCCGGATCAAGACGCCGACTGTAACTGCCGGATTGTAATGCGCGCCTGAGATGTGGCCGCCCGCGAAAACCATCACCATGAGAGCCGCGCCGATGGCGAGCGGTGCAATAACACCCGCACCCGCGCCAATTCCCGTGCAGCCAATTGTCAGGACAAGGAAGAAAGTTCCGATGAATTCGGCGATATACTTGTTCATATATTAATTTGTTAAGCGAGAGAGCGTGCAAAAAGCAAGACCCGTCAACAATGGGACTTTGGTCTTACACGCTTCGCTTCAAGAATGTTTCCCAGGAGTGGCTCCAATGTGAGGCGCGGGCAAAATCCTTCAGCGTTAAAACGTCGACTGGAATGGCGAGCCATTTCGCCGCCCTGGCGAGATCGCGAAATGCGCGCGCCTCGATCAGTGTGTTTTCCATCAGCGACTCGTAGAAACAGGCGATGCCAAAGGCGACCCAGTCTTCGGAAAACAACGCAGTCCGCACCGGCTCGGCTCCGGTGAATTGCTCCGCTCTCTTTCGCGCAAATTCAAAAACGTGACGGGAGCGAACCGCAACAGTCGTCAACCGACTGAGATCCACGAAGCACTTGAACGGAAGGGATGCTTTTTCGATGTCGACCAGCCACTCAGCGATTTGGTCTAGCATGAGATCGTCCAGTGTGCCCCCGTGGTTGCCAGGCCATGAGTCGGTTAGCGGGATAGTAACGCAAAAATCCGGACCGGGCACACTCTTCGAAATCGCGCGCGAGGCTTTCGAACCGACGGAGTCGTCAGGAGAATTCATCGCGCATCCTAATGTCTGAAATGACCTCGTGATTGGATATGGGACCAAGGTCGCATCCGCTCAGGCTGTGTCTGAAGCCGTCCGCACGAGTTTTTTCGGCACCAGCGAGGCAAAAACGAGGCGCGCCCAAAAAGCCAGGTGCGGAGGCGTTCGCCAAGATCGCGTATGCCGGCCTATAATGGCAGCTTATTCGGCCAACCACTTTCGCGCCTGCTCGAGTTCGTTAGACGGAAAAAACTTCACTGGCGTGCGACGGACTCCCGCTCCTGCAAAAGCAAGCGCGAGAGGCTCCCAACGTCGCTCGGCGACGATGGCGATCTTGGAAATTTTATTGGCATGTGAGAAGAGAAAATCGAGATCATTCCAATCCGCGCCGCGTTCCCAGCCTTCAAAGTTCTCAAGAATTACGAGCAAGCGAGGTTTCGACCCGGCGTCGATATGACGAGCGAGTTCCGTTTGTTCTGTGCCAAATTCGGATCGTTTCAAAATGCCGCTCATGCCTAGCACACAGATGTCGTTAGGCTCGTATTGCATTTGCACCGACATGATCGCGCCTCTTATCTACTTGCTCTCATTTTTTAAAACACTACGACTGCTCATCAGACCGGTGATGCGGAAAGAAAATACGATAGTGGAATTCCGACATCGTCGCGAGCTATAGGCGTACGCTGCCAAGAACCGGTGGATTTTTTAGTGCGCAATGTCTTCTTGTCATTGAGGACAAATCGATTCGATCCCTATCGCAGCAGGGCGCCAATCAGGGCCAGGATGCCGAACAACGTGATCAGTACGGCCATCACGCCTGACGTCGATTGCGGGAGGCCGGGGCAACGTTCGCGCAAGGCCTTCACGGCCCGCCGCTCCTGCCAGTTTGCGAGGATCAAGCCAACCAGTCCAATGGTGATCATGACGAGACCAACCGTGCGAGGGCTGATCAGCGTAGCTGTTTCACCCTGTTTCTCGCGCAGGTACTGAAAAAACTTTGCAATGACGAATCCGAACGAGATCAGCGCGAGCGCCGTTCGCACCCAGGCGATCCGGGTGCGCTCGTACGCAAGAAACGTGCGCTCAAAGGCGAGTTGCACTCTGGGGTCGGGTTGTGTGGCGGGTAGTTGATGAGTAGCTTCGTTATCCATAATCGCTTTCTTTCTGGATGACTGCTCAATCGAATTGTGCCGCCTGTCCTGTAGCAGCGAGGACGGAGCGCCACCAGCCGCTGGCAGGATTAAGGCGTTTCGTGTGTGTAGCGAGCAACTCGATCGGCACATGAATGAAGCGCTCGTGTAGAAAACCAATGACGACTCCAGTCTTGCCTGCCATGGCGGCGTGAACCGCGTGACGCGCGAAGAGATCGCACAGCAGTGCATCCTCGGAGTTCGCTGGCCGGCTTCGAATCTGATAGCTCGGATCGAAATAACGAATAACGACTGAGATGCCCTCGCTGTTGAAGTAGGACTTTATTTTCTCACAGAGAAACGGCCCGATGTCCTTAAGTTTTAAGTTGCCGGACGCGTCGCGTTCAGTCGCCTCCGCGCCGAGCAGATCTTGGCCTGCGCCTTCTGCGACAGCGATAACTGCGTGAGATTTGTTCAACATCCGTTCCTTGAGCGCGGCTAGAAAACTCTCGAGCTTGAACTGCACCTCAGGGATGAGCGCGAAGTTCACGTCCTGACTCGCGACTACTGCCCCGGCAGTGACGAATCCAGCGTGGCGCCCCATTAACTTTACCAGACCAATACCTCCGGGCACGCTACGCGCCTCGGTGTGCGCACAATCAAGGACGCGTTTTGCTTCTTCAACAGCACTGAAAAACCCGAACGTGCGCGAAACGAAGCCGACATCGTTGTCGATTGTCTTCGGTACGCCAACAACGGAGAGTGCGTGGCCGCGCTTGCGCGCTTCCTGATAGAGATCATGTGCGCCGCGCTGCGTTCCGTCGCCGCCCACGGTAAAAAGAATGTTCACGTCGCGGGCAATAAGATTGTCCACGGCTCTGCGGATATCCACCGGACCGCGTGAAGAGCCAAGGACCGTCCCGCCATGCTGATGAATGTCGTCAACAAATGCCGGCGTGATCTTCACCGGCTCAACTCCGCACGCGGGATCGAGCCCGCTGTAGCCACCACGAAAGCCGAGTACCTCCGCGACGCCGTAGCCGTAGTGCAGCTCGAGAAAAAGCGAGCGAATTACGTTGTTCAGGCCCGGACACAAACCGCCACACGTAACGATCCCGGCGCGCGTCTGCTTCGGATCGAAAAACAAGTTCGCCCGCGGCCCTGCCAGTTCGAACTGGATCCCTGCATCGGCGCCGACTTCGATTCGCTCCGGGATGCGGACTTCATCACTGGTCGTGTGACTTTTTTTTGATGCGAAGCGCGCTTCGCCAAGCGTGGGTGTGTTCATCGGAAAAGGAAAATCGCGAGCACCTGCGCCGAGAGGATGCGTAAGAGCGTGGTAAGCGGATAGACGGTGGCGTAGCCAACCGTCGGAGCATCGGAGCGGGCGATGTTGCAGGCGAAGGCCAGGCAGGAGGATCGGTCATACTGCCCGCGATGAAGCCGCTCAGGTCCATGAAATTTGTTTTCCAGATGGCGCGCGCGAAGATGCCGATGAGCAGGATCGGCAAAACGGTGACGCAAAATCCGGCGAGCAGCCAATAAAGCCCGGTGGCGGTGAAGACGGTGGCGAAAAATTTCGCGCCCGCGCCCAGGCCGACAGCGGCAAAGAAGAGTGCGATCCCGAATTCGCGGAAGGCGAGATTGGTATTGGTCGGCATGTTCCATACCTGCCGGCCAATGCGCCCGATGCGGCCGAGGATGAGCGCCACAATGAGCGGACCACCGGCCAGACCGAGACGAATTGGTTGCGGCAAACCGGGGAAGGCGATCGGCATGCTGCCCAGAAGAATTCCGAGCACGATGCCGATGAAGAACGGAATGAAGTGCGTCTCGTTTAATTCCTTGAGCGAATTGCCCACCGCGGTCGCGGCTCTGTCGAGGTCTTCGTCCCGTCCCACGATCTGAAGTTGATCGCCAAATTGAAGACGCAAACCGGGCACCGCAGTCATCTCCAGATCGGCGCGGGTCACGCGCGTAACGGCCACACCGAAGCGGTCGTCAAGATTGAGTTCGCCAACGGTTTTACCCAGCGCGTCTCGATCCGTCACAACCACTCGGCGGTAAGTAATGGCGCTCTCTTGCAGGAGAAGGTCTTCGTCGCTCCGCCTTCCCACGACCCGCTCAAACTGCTCCAAGCCCGCCCGGGTGCCCACGACTGCGAGACGGTCGTCCTTGTGAATGACGGTCGCGTCAGTCGCGGCGGCTATTCCTTCGCCGCTGCAAACGCGAGAAATGGTGACGCGCGCCTCAATCCGGCCAGGGATCGCATCGACGCGCACGCCGTGGAGATTTGGATTCGTAACCACCAGCGTGCGACGCTCCAGCGGCTCGACCGGCGCACGGTTCTTCTCGGCGAAAGCTGCGGCCTCGCGCACGGGATCAATGCGGAAGACTTGTTTGAGCAAAATCAGCGTCCCAATAATGCCAGCGATCGCCATCGGGTAGGCAACGGCGTAACCGAGCGCGGGCAATGCGAGACGATCCGGCGTGATGTTCGGCAGAGTGCTGAGCGTCTGAGAACCCGCGCCGAGCGAGGGCGTGTTCGTGACCGCGCCAGAGTAAATTCCGAGCACCGCCGCCATGTCGAACCCCGCCAGCGCGCCGATGAGCGGTGCACCGATCGCGCCGAGGATCACGATCGCGGCGGCGAGCAGATTCAGTTTTACGCCTTGATCCCGCAGCGCCGCCGCAAACCCGGGGCCAAGCTGTAAGCCGATTGTGAAGACGAAGAGCATCAGCCCGAACTCCTTCACGAAATGGAGCGTGTGTTGATCCACCGGATTGCCGAAATGTCCGACAACAATCCCGGCGAAAAGCACGCCGGCGGTGCCCAAGCCGATGCCGCGGAATTTCAAACTGCCCAGCGCCATTCCAAGTACACAGACAAAGGCGAGCGCGCCGATGGCGTGTGCGACGGGCTGCGTCTTGTGGAGATCGAAAAGCCAGCTCATCTGATCACGCAGATCCGATCTGCAATTCCCGCTGAGTATAGCGTGAAGGAGCGCGCTCGCACCATTGGACTAAGGACCCAGTTACGGACGCCACCGGTTTTTGGACGAAGTCATCTAACGCCTCAATCGTCCGACGATTCGCTGCCGTTGCAGCTGCCCAGTAGCAAGCCTTCAGCCCTCGCGAATCGCGGTATTGCCGCGGCTCCGCACGACCGGTTGATCGGTAATGATGACACAACGATGCGAATTTTGAGGCGTTCGTTAACGTCTCCACTTCAACGGAAGTAACAAGTAACGACAAAGTTAACCTGAAACTCTTTCTCGCCTGAATCGAAATCCCGCTTCGCCTGTAGGTAGAAGCTTAGCGGGATTGATTCGAGTTCTTTCGCAATCGCGATTTTCGCCCTGTTCGTGACGTAGTTGTCGTTTTCAAAGTCCGTCTTGTTCTCGTAACCCGCGATCACCGCCCATTTGTGTGGCAGAATGATGGTAAATGGAAAGAATGTTTCCAAGAAATTCAATGGTTGTGCATTGCCCTCTTCGGCGACCGACTCGTTGTATTCGAAGGACGGGCTAAAAGTGAGCCACGGCGTAATGTCCCACCCCAGGGCGCCGAACTCCTGAATCCGCCAAGCGTTGTTGCTAAGTTCGTGACGTCCTGTCGGCATTTCCAAGTCCAAACCGGCGCCGACGCGGAAGGTCTTGCTCAACCGGAAAGCTGTGCCTGTTGCCACTTTGACATCCCCGAGACCCCCGATGTCCGGGATGCTGGGATCGTCGCTGCCGACGCGAAATTTCACCGGTAGTTTCAACCGCACCGCCCAGTCCTGATTCTCCGAGACACGCCAGGCCCACAAGGTCCCTGCCGTCTCCTCCACGATGCTCGTTCCATCGGTGAACTTATTCCACTCCGTCTCCAGCCAGACGCGGCGGGTAAGAACCGTAGGATCGTTGCGCTCTTTCAGATCGGCCGCGGGCACCTGATCCGAACTCGTGCCTGCTTGCTCGGCGGCCTCCAGATTGGCTCCACGGAATCCGGCGATGACACCGAGTGTTAGGAAGATGATTCTCTTCATCATCGCGTGGTGTTCGCTCGACTTTTCGAAGAGCAAGTCCTGCCTCAAGCCACAGGCGCTGCGGCTTTAACCTCAGCGCTCGCGCCTGCGGCGTAGGTCTCGACATTCTTATTGAAAAGAGTCGCGAGTTTTTTCGCGGTCGTGTCGTAGGCAGACTTGTCGGCCCAGCTTTCGCGAGGGCGCAGAATTTCCGCAGGCACGCCGGGGCACTCAACGACGATGTTGAAACCAAATACTGGATCGCGCGCTGTTTTCGCCTTCGCGAGGTCGCCGCTGTGAATAGCGTCAATGATTGCGCGTGTATTTTTGAGGCTGATCCGTTTGCCGGCGCCATAAGCGCCGCCGCCCCACCCGGTGTTAACCAGCCAGACGCGCGCCTCGTGCTTTCTCATCTTTTCCGCAAGCAGTTCCGCGTATTTGCTGGGATGCCAGACGAGAAATGGTCCGCCGAAGCAGGGCGAAAATGTTGCCTGTGGCTCCGTCACGCCCATCTCGGTACCTGCGACCTTGGCGGTATAGCCGCTGATGAAATGATACATCGCATGCGCCGGTGAGAGCGCGCTGACCGGCGGCAGCACGCCGAACGCATCACAGGTGAGAAAGATTATGTCGGTCGGATGACCCGCGACACAGGGGATCTTCGCGTTCTGAATGAACTCGATCGGATACGCTCCACGAGTGTTCTCCGTGATGCTTGTATCGGTGTAATCGACATCGCGCTCTTCGTCGAGGACGACGTTCTCGAGTACGGCGCCGAACCGCAACGCCTGAAAAATGTCCGGCTCGCTTTCTGGCGCGAGATTGATCGCCTTCGCATAGCAACCGCCTTCGATATTGAAAATGCCGTCATCGCTCCAAACGTGTTCGTCGTCACCAATGAGATGACGCTTTGGATCGGCTGAGAGTGTGGTTTTTCCGGTGCCGCTGAGACCGAAGAGCAGCGACGAAACCCCCGTCTTTTTATCTGCAGTGGCCGAGCAATGCATCGAAAGCAAACCGCGCCTTGGCACAAAGTAATTGGCCACGGTGAAGACACCTTTCTTCATCTCGCCAGCGTATTCGGTGCCCAGAATAACAAGTTCTTTGTCCTCGAGGCTCAGATCGATGCTGGTCGTCGATCCCATGCCACTCGTTAGCCGATTCGCCGGAAACGCGCCTGCGTTGTAGATGACGAAGTCCGGTGTCCCAAAGCTGGCGAGTTCGTCGCGCATCGGACGGATGAGCATGGTATGCATGAAGAGCGCGTGATACGGCCGCGAACAAATCACTCGGACTTTGATGCGATATTTCGGATCCCAGCCTGCAAAGCCGTCGAAACAATAGAGCCGCTCGCGCGTGTTGAGATAGTCAAGCGCGCGCTGGCGGTTGATTTGGAATGTGCGTTCGTCGCACGGAATATTTACTGGTCCCCACCAGACGTCGTTTTTCGACGCGGCATGCTCGACCACACGCTTGTCCTTTGGCGAACGCCCCGTCTTGACTCCCGAGTAGGCGACGAGCGCGCCGTTCTCGGCAATGCTCGCGTCTTTCTCAAAACGAATCGCGTGTTCATAGAGCGCGCTAGGCTGAAGATTATGATGCACGTCGGCGACGGTGAGACCGTGCTGCTCGAGAGTGAATATGACAGAGTTCATGGCGTTCATTTGCACTGGAGTTGCAATTCTACAGTTCTAGCACAGCCGAGAGCTCCAGCCTATCGGACAAAACTCTTAGTCGTGCCCGGACCGTCCGGCCTTCCGACTTCGACCCCCCCGAAAATTGTCCAGGAAACACCGCGCTCATGACGCGAACATCGTTTTCCCGTTGCCGCGCAAATCGCTCACGGCCTTCTTCACGCGTTCGGCCATGGCCGCTTCTGCAAGCGCGAGGTAGGAGCGCGGGTCATAAACCTTCTTGTTGCCAACTTCGCCGTCCACTTTCAGCACGCCGTCGTAGTTCTTAAACATGTGCCCGGCGACGGCGCGGGTGAACGCGTACTGCATGTCGGTATCCACGTTCATCTTCACGACACCGTAATCGAGCGCTTCGTGAATTTCGCTGAGCGCGGAGCCCGAGCCGCCGTGGAAAACGAGGTGAAAGCGCGCGTCCTCGCCGTACGCCTTTACAACCGCGTCCTGGCATTCTTTCAGCACGCCCGGCTTCAACTTCACATGGCCTGGCTTGTACACGCCGTGGACGTTGCCGAATGTGGCCGCGAGTAGATAACGCCCGCCGATCGGATTGAGCCGACGCGCCACTTCCAGTGTGTCTTGCGGTGTTGTGTAAAGCTTGGCCGCGTGATCTCCGACGACATCGTCCTCTTCGCCACCTACAGCACCCGTCTCGATTTCTAGCACGAGATCGTCCTTAGCGAAGCGCTCAAGCAGTTTCTCGGAAATGTCGAGATTTTCCTTCAATGAAAGATTGCTCCCGTCGAACATGTGGCCGGTGAAGAGATTTGGCCGGCCCGCCGCGCGGCGCTTCTCGGTTTCCTCGACGAGCGGCAGGACGAACTTATCGAGCTTGTCCTTCAGACAGTGATCGGTATGCAGCGCGACATAGATGGAATAACGTTCTGCCGCGCGGTGCACATGCTCGGCAATTGAGATCGCGCCGAGTGCCATGTCCTTGATCGTTGTGCCGGACGCGAACGCGCCGCCGCCCGTAGAAATCTGGATGATCCCGTCGGCCTTGCTCTCAGCCAGTCCGCGCAGGACGGAATTCGCGGTAGTGAGTGAAGTCACATTGACGGCCGGAAGCGCGAAGTGTCCGGCACGTGCTCGGTCGAGCATCGCGCAGTAGGTTTTATGATCGGCAATTGGCATGCGTTTGGTATTACACTGACAGCTTCGCAATCAGGTCTGACAAATAGGGCATTCTCAAAAATTCCCGCGGGCTATTTTACATTCTGCGTCGCCAGCCACGCAGCGCGATTTTCGCGGATCACCGCGATGGTTTCCTCGATCGTGTTCACACAATGCGGAATGGTGAAGTCGGCTTCACTCGCAAGCTCGTTGCTCTTGATGAGCATCGAACGGCGGCCCCATTCAATAAGTTCTGCCCACATTTTGCCGACAAGAATGAGCGGTGTGTTGTAAAGTTTGCTGACTTGCAGGAGTTGCCAGGCGAGCGCCATCTCCAACAGCGTCCCAATCCCGCCGGGCACAACTACGAAGGCGTCGGAAGCAATCATGAAGTGATGCAACCGCGAGAAAAAAGTACGGTGTTCGTAAGCCAGTCCGACGAATGGATTAAGCTCCTGTTCGAACGGAAGCGCCACGCGGATACCCACGGAGCGGTGCAGCGCTTTTGGATCAACGGAATGTGCGCCCTCATTGGCCGCCCGCATGATGCCCGGACCACCGCCGCTAACAATGTCGCATCCCATTTTCGTTAGTTCAGCGGCCAGCTGTTTCACTCGCTTATAAGCGACCGTGCCAGGCTCGAGCCGGGCAGAGCCAAAAATAGTGACTCGATAATTTTGGCGAGTCGTGCGACGAAAACGCGTCAGGTCATTGACCACTTCCCATAAGCCGGTGACAGCGCGCTCGAGCAGTTCGACCGCGGCATCTTCGTCGCTGAGGCGAACGATGTCGGATTGCCCGAAGGACGATTTTTGTTTGCTCATGTTTTTCTTGGGATTCATGGGCGTTCAGCACGCAACACCGCAAGGGAGTGGCCTTGCGATGGAAATTCCATCATATGCTCGAACGTGCGTGGTGGTGCATCCGTCCGTTGGCGGAGAAGAACGAGAAGAAAGTAAGCATTCATTTGGAACTCCTTCTTTCCAGGAGCTCGCGGGTCTTTTCGATCTCGGCCGCGAGACGTTTCTCATTTGGAAGAGCCAATTTATATTCGCGCGCCAGAACCTTGTTCGGTAATCCTTCCAGCGCATATTTAGCGATCGCATCGTCTTTCTCGGCGCACAGGATTAAACCAACCGGCGGGTTCTCGTCCGCCTGCGTCCAGTGTTCGCGCGCGTAATTCAGGTAAAGGTGCATTTGACCCGCATCGGCATGTGTGAACTTGCCAACCTTCAGATCAATGACCACAAGGCACCGCAGTTTGCGGTGAAAGAAAACAAGATCGACCCGATACCATTCGCTGCCGATTCGCAACCGACGTTGGCGACCGATGAAGGCAAAGTCACCGCCGAGCTCGAGCAGGAAGTTCTCAAGGTGCCGCAACAGTGCCTCTTCAAGGTCGGTCTCCGAGTATTCGTCTTTCAGTCCGAGGAATTCGAGAACGAGTGGGTCGCGCACTTCTTCATCGGCGGAAATTGAATCCTCCGCGGAGGCAACGGCACCTTTGCGCAACATGGCGTCTTTGTTTCGCGAGGCAGCGGTGCGTTCGTAGAACTGCGAGGCGATCTGGCGATCGAGCTGGCGCACGCTCCAGCCACCGCGCAATGCTTCCCGGTGGTAGAAGGCGCGCGCGAGTTCATTCTTTATTGTGAGAAGCCGGACGTAATGTGACCACGGCAACGGAAAGGCGACCGCGAGACGATCAAGCGTGGGAACCGTCTCTCGTGATTTGAGCGACAGTGTCGCTCGTTTTTCGCCGGGAGATTCGAGCGACAGCGTCGCTCGGATTTCCTTGTCAGGGAAGGCGAGATAAAACGCGCGGAATCGTCCCAGATTGAAACGCGAGAACCCACGACCGAAACGCGCCCGAAGATCCGTCGATAGCTTGCCAAGTAACTCTTCCCCATATTCGGCCCGCTCAGCACCACGCTGCTCAAATTCCACAATACGCCTGCCGATTTCCCAATAGGTAGCTGTCATTAGCGCGTTGACAGTCCGCGCGGCGTTGTGGCGGGCCGTCTCCAGTAACTGGGCGATGCCGCCGATGAGACCGTCATATTTTCCAGACGGCGTCTGGAAAATCGCTTTCTGGTGAGGCTTCTTCATGCTGCGAGAGTCAGGTTGAGTTCATCAATGAGAGGCGAGAGATGTTTCCCAGCGGCGACGAAGAACCTGGCCACACCCGCGTCACCATTGTTTCTGGACTCTGTGTGTCATGGCCGAATTCGCGTTACTGTTCTGTCGGCTGAATATTCCATACGCGCGCGCAGTAATCCCGAATCGAACGGTCCGATGAGAATTTGCCCATGCGTGCGGTGTTGAGGATCGACCGCCGCGTCCAGGCCCGCTGATCGCGCCACAGCGTGCTCACCTGCTCCTGCGCGTCGATATAGGGTTGGTAATCGGCAAGCAGTAGAAACGGATCCTTGTCGAGGAGGTTTTCGACGATTGGGCGGAACAACTCAGCGTCGCCGCGGCCAAGCGCGCCACTGGCAATGAAGTCGATGACCTCGCGCAGCGTACTATTTTGCTCGTAATAATCGCGTGGACGATACCCACGCCGCTTCGCTTCCTCGATTTCGTCGGCAGTGAGACCGAAGAGGAAAAAGTTCTCCGCGCCAACTTCTTCGCGGATTTCGACGTTTGCGCCGTCGAGCGTTCCAATGGTGAGCGCGCCGTTGAGGGCAAACTTCATGTTGCCTGTACCGCTTGCTTCCTTGCCAGCGGTGGAAATTTGCTCGGACAGATTCGCGGCGGCGTAGATGAACTGCGCGTTCGTAACGTTGAAATCCGGGAAGTAAACGACCTTGAGTCGATCGCGCACTGCTGAATCGGTGTTTACGATTTCACCGATGGAGTTAATGAGTTTGATGATGCGCTTGGCCATGAAATAACCCGGCGCCGCTTTGCCGCCGAAGATGAACGTGCGCGCCGGCACATCAGCTTGGGGATCGCGCCGCAGTCGGAGATAAAGGGTGATGATGTGCAATGCGGCAAGATGCTGCCGTTTGTACTCGTGAATGCGCTTCACCTGCACATCGAAGAGCGATTCCGGCGCGACTTTTATCCCGGTACGCTCGGCAATCAGCGCTGCGAGGCGGCCCTTGTTCGCGAGTTTCACCTCGCGCCACTGCTTCTGAAACTCATTGTCGTCGGCAAGCGGCTCCAACTTTCGGAGCCGGTTCAAATCCTGCAGCCAACGATCGCCAATGCGTGATGTGATGAGCCGGGTGAGCCCGGGGTTGCTCAGCGCCACGAAGCGGCGCGGGGTAACGCCATTCGTGACGTTGCAGAATTTCTCCGGCCACAGCTCGGCGAAATCGCGCAGCACAGTTTGCTTTAACAGCTCGGAATGAAGCTGCGCGACGCCATTGATCATATGGCTTCCGGCGCACGCCAGATGTGCCATGCGCACATAGCGGGGCCCGCTTTCATCAATCAACGAGAGTCGCGCGACGCGCGCATCATCGCCAGGGACCGCCGCGCGTACTTCATCCAGGAAACGTTGATTAATCTCGTACACCATTTCGAGATGCCGCGGTAGCAGCTTACCGAACAAGCCGACAGTCCATTTTTCCAGCGCCTCGGGCAACAGCGTGTGGTTCGTGTAAGCGAAAGTGTTGCGCGTGATTTCCCACGCTTCTTCCCATCCAAGGCCGTGCTCATCGACCAGCAATCGCATCAGCTCGGCCACCGCAACCGCAGGATGCGTGTCGTTGAGCTGCACCGCCCATTTTTCGTGAAGCGTTGCAGGGGTGCCGCCGAGCAGTGCATGAATCTTCAGCATGTCCTGAAGCGAGCAGCTCGCGAAGAAAAACTGCTGTTTCAGCCGTAACTCCTTGCCCACCTCAACATCATCATTCGGATAGAGAACTTTCGTGATGTTCTCCGACACAACCTTGTCTTGAACGGCGCGATAATAGTCGCCGTGGTTGAAGGCAGCAAAATCGAACGACTCGACCGCCTCGGCTCTCCAAAGCCGCAAAACGTCGCACGTGTTGACGCGGTAACCCGCGATCGGCGTGTCGTACGCGGTGCCTCGGACTTCGGTATCGGGAATCCAGCGCACACGAAAGTTTCCCTGCTCATCGGTGAATGTTTCCGTGCGTCCACCAAACTTCACAGAATATGCAATGTCTGGGCGCGCGATTTCCCACGGATTTCCGAAGCGCAACCATTTGTCAGTGATTTCCTCTTGCCAGCCGTCGCGAATCACCTGATCAAAAATGCCGAACTCATACCGGATGCCGTAGCCAAGGGCTGGCACTTCGATAGACGCGAGCGAATCCATGAAACACGACGCGAGCCTTCCAAGGCCGCCGTTACCGAGGCCGGGCTCTTCTTCCTGCGCGGCGATTTCATCGAGATCATAGCCAAGCTCGCGCAACGCTTCCTGCGTCACATCAGTGATCCCGAGATTGAGCAGATTGTTCTCCAGATGCCGACCTGGCAAATATTCTGCTGATAGGTATGCGACCCGGCGCGCATTCACGCCGCCGTAGGTATCCATCGTTTCGACGATGCGCTCAAAGAGCCGATCGCGGACCGTTAACGCAAGCGCGAGATAAAGATCATTCTTGGTCGCAAATCGCTCCAACCGGCCAAGTCCGGAATTGAGGTTCTCGCGGAACGCCTGCTTGATTTCGTCGGCAGTAGTTTTAGCAGGAATTTTGCTGAACGAACTCATAATGGGATAGCTTTAGACGAACGGGGTTGGCTATAGCGGTCAGCAAGAATATTCTTTATTCCCGAGTGCTTCGTTTTTAAAAAGAGAGGCGACCCTTGTAACACACAACGCATCATCAATTGTTATTCTAGTATGAAAGCAAAGAGATTGTTTGGATGCGCCATAGTAGTCTGCGGGTGGTTTGCGGCTTCGTGTTTAAATGCAGCTACGATTCCCACTGGAACAACGCTGACTATAAAGACTGTTAGCCTTGTTACATCCCAGAGCACGGTCGGAAGAAGCTTTGAGGCGAAGCTGGCTCAGGACGTTTCTGTCAAAGGAAATGTCGCACTGAAAGCCGGAATAAAAGTATTCGGGAAGATTGTTTCCTCTCGTGCTAATCCGCGCAAATCCGGGCCACAGTGTGGAACTCGCGTCGATTGAAGTGAATGGACGCAGGATCCCGGTAAAGACAACCAGCGTCGAACCGGCGGGCGGTCCACAAACGGGGCGACAGGCGCACTATGGACATACCGGCGGTACAACAGTGGTTAATCCTGGAAGTACGATGCAGTTCCAGCTTCTCCAACCAGTCACGTTTTGATTTCCTTACTTCGCGTATCTCTTGAGAATGCGCATTACATCTTCGATTGCCTGCGGATTCTGGTGCGCGCTGTGATCGGATGGAACGATGTCTTCGCTCTCCGCCCCCTTCATGTGCGAGCTCCAGTACGGCACGACTCCATCGCTCGAGTTTGGTGAATCGCCGCGGCCGCGATCGCCGATGATCGTATTGTACGGCACACTGGGTGTCATCGGAATGGTGTCCATCGCCTGAAGGAAACGGCTTTTCGGTGAGAGACTGTCTACGCTGTTAGCGCGGCGTTTCGGTTTGAGCTCCTCCTCTCGGGCGTTTGTTACGCGAAGCATTTCCTGACTCGCCTGACTGCTCGCGGACGACTCATGGATGATCAGCGAGGCAAGTTTCCCGACCCAACCGGTGGCCATGTTGCTTCCGCGCAATGGCGCAGCAATGAATATTACGCGTCCGATTTCTGGTCGATGGCGAAAAAATAGTTCCTGCCGAAAATACTCCCGCGTTTTCGGCGAAAGCTGTACTTGATCCGGCGGCCTGCCGAAGATTTTCATCCAAAGCTGATTGCCGCTATCGGTGAGAAGGACGCGGCTGATGCAACCACCCATGCTGTGGCCAATCACCACCATGGGTTTGAGATGGGGGACCTGTTTCTCTACTTCATCAAGTTCGTCGCGCAGGATCGCTGCGGAGTATGGGAAAGGATATCCGCTTGGGTAACTGTAGAACCAGAATTGATAATGCTTTCGGATGACTGGATCGCCCTCCAATTTGTTTATCATCGGCGTCCAGGTAGCCTGCGAATCCTTTAGCCCGTGGATCACGAGCACGACGGTTTTGTTCGGATTAAAAGGCTGGAGGCGCTCGATTCTAGCCGTGTAGGCATATTTCTCCGGGTTGAGAACGCGCGACAATTCGTGCCTCGCCGGATCGGTCTCTTGAAGCATCACTGCCAATGGAACCGTGAAATCGGCAGCGAGTGGCACGGTGTGGCCATAAAAGCTGGCTGTCTCCTGATCGAGTGGATCGTAAAAGCCGATAATACATTGCCGCCCCTGAAACTGTGCGACGGCACTAACAGTACGAAAGATACGCGACGGCGCGGCTTTGCCGCGCGCATTTTTACTTTCCTCCCGCTCGACGGCAACAATTGGAGCGCCAATCCCGGCACGAGTAGTACGCTCGGAAACATATTTCCCGCCCACGTCGAATTCGTCGGCCGGCGTGAAGTCGTACAGCGCCGGATTCCACTCCGGTCGCGGATCAGGTTTATACGTCAGCACAAACTCGCCCTGCGCAGTCGGCACAATCAATGGCTGCGTCCACGGGTCGAGGTTCGTGTCGTGAATGATTTGGAAGATGCGGCTAACACCAAAATTGTAATCGCGAACCGCTGTCGCGTTTCGAGGATTGCGCTTCAGTTGGTCTGACGCCGATTGCAACGCGACGAGACAATCGGCCATTGCAACGAGCGGATGCGCCCGCTCTTCGCGCATTGCTTTTGTAAAGTTTTGCTCGGCAGTTGCCAGCGGCTCAGGACCACGCGGGCCCGTCAATTGCGGCTTCTTGTGCCACACCTCCGCATACGGACTTGTCGCACAACCCGCAAGGGTCAGCACGCCCAAACCAACCAGAACCATCCGCATACAACTAGAATCAATTCGCTGCGAAATACTGAAGTTGCCTATGCGCGATCTCACATCGGAAGCATCACCGTCGGGATAACCGTAAATGCGAACACAGCCACAGCAAAAGCGAATGCGACGAATTAAAGAATCGATTGAAAGGCTCATTCAATCTGGCTTCTACGTCTTCGATAACATTCACGATCTTGTTCACTGACGCCTCGTTCAACGAACTGCGCGGTCTGTAGATTAGCAGACGAATATCTTCGTGAAACTCGACGTCCGGAGCCAGTTTCATCGCTCTACCGGAATGTCACACAAGGCAGCAGCGAGAGCGAGTAAAGAAAGAAACGGGCCAATAACTGTTATTTTTTCTGGTCATAACTGGTCACCTTTCGATCTTTTTAACGCTGCCTGAGAAAGTGAACTGTAAGAAAAGCGAATTGAGACGTTCGAAAACCGTTGCAGCGTTTCCATTACCCATCTCATGCCCGTCGTACGCCCTGCTTAATTCGCAAGCTTGTGTGCCGCGATGCCGGTTCGAATATTGGACGTTGGTCGTACGCGACCGGGGAGGAGTCGGTGATCATTGCAAACCGTCGCCGTGAATGGATCCGCCTGCCAGTTCACAACGGAAGCATCGCGGTCCGTACGACGGCAAAGAGGAAGACAGCGATCGCAAAACTGAATGCAACGATGCGCACCCGACGCTGCTCAAATCTGCTCGACGCATTTGCGAAGAAGAGTACTGCCGCGAACAGAACAGTATTCGCGAGGTATTGACCGGACAACGTGCCGGCCTTGCGCGCTTCATTGAGACTGTTTGCTGCCTTGGCGTTGGCGTCTGCGGCTTCGCGCGTCCCTGGTGTCTCATAGAGCTTGGGGACAAACGGATGCGGATCCGCATTTGGATTTTCGAAGGGCTTCTCTGCGATCCATGCGTCATAAGCCTTGCGCAACTCAGGAGGAAAGCGTTCGACGTAAAAGTGCACGAGCGTGTCGTTACCCGCCTGATGTGCGGCAAGCGCTTGCATGAACATGCCGGTGTGAATGGTTGCCTGCTGCATGCCTTGCAACGTCAACAGACCGGCTCTGCGTTCGAGAGAGTTAAATTCATTCATCAGCCGATTGCTCTGACGCGTCCAGGCTGCGGACTGATAGCCGCACCACGCCGTGCTTAGTGTCGCCAGCGCCATCAGCAAGGCTGCGACAGGCTCCACCCACTTTTGCTTTTCGGCGGGCGGTCTGTCCGATGTAGTCGGCGGGTCGGATTGCGTTCTCATGCGATCAAGTTCGGCCGTCTTCGTCCATGAGCTGAAGGAATTTTCTAGTCACTACAGCGAAGAAAAATGCGATGGACAGCCCGACCATCAGATTGCCAGTAAGCGCCTCCAGAGGTCCGAACAACCGCCATTCTTTGGGCAGGAGGAGATCACCGTAACCGAGAGTCGCGTAGGTTACGCCGGAAAAATAAAACGCCGACTCGACATTCGGTAGACACTTCTCCCACCAGAAGAACAGTGCCCAGACCGCGATCTCAAGCATATGAATGATAATTAGCAACCATGCGATACGGATCAGCAGCCAAGTGATCGGCCAAAACCGCGTGTGCGGGCGCTCGCTGGAGTGCAAAGCGTGGCTCAACGCCATGCCGAGCCCGGCGGCGTGAATAATGACCGTGGTCGCGACGAGCAACGAGGCGATTAACAGCTTCGCGATCATCCTGATGTTAGTTATCGTTCATGTGCTCGCAGTCCTCTGAAAATCTTCGACTGCGTCGGCGACACTTCTAAAGCGGTTAATGCTACCCCATTTGGCATCTACACCTTCACTGCGAAGCCGGTCACGAACGGAAGAACGCGCTTCGACAGCTTGGAATTGGATGCCTTTCGCCGTGACTTCCTTCGATAAATCGCCAAGTGCATGGGCGCTTTGCAGGTCAACGCGCGGCGCCGAAGAAAGGTCAAGCACAAGTAGCTTGGGCAGTTTCGGCTCGACATTTATGCGATCGAGAATCGTCCTGCACACGTGGTCAACGTTGAAATAAACGAGTCCAGATTCAGGACGAAAAATTAGCACGCCGGGAATCAATTCGTTATCCGGATGGCGTTGTCGATCTGAGAAGCGGCGACTACCAGGAATTCGCCCGAGGAACGCAACGTGAGGACGCGAGGCAGTGCGAAGCAGTTGCACAAGTGAAATCACGGCGCCGATCATGACGCCGCGGAGCAGTCCAGAGCCGAGCACGCCGAGTAGCGCGGCAATCGCCACTACAAATTCAGCGCGATCCGCCCGCCACAGATGTTTGAGCGCTGACAGCTTGAACAGACCGGTTACCGCCATCAGCACGATAGCCGCGAGTACGGGCTGCGGCAGATTGCGGAGCGCGGCTGACAGGAATAAGACAATCAGCAGCGTGAGAAGGGCTGCGATGAATCCGGATAATGGTGTGCGCGCCCCGCCGCTTTCGTTGACGAGCGATTGCGACATCCCGCCGCTGACGGGAAAACCGTGGCCCAGTCCGGCCATAACGTTCGCGCCTGCGATGCCGAGCAATTCCTGGTTTGGATCGAAACGATAGCCGTGCTTGACCGCGAACATGCGACCAAGCGCAGCCGTCTCTACCGTGCCTAGAAGAAAACAACCGAGCGCGAGAGGCAACAGGTCGTTCAAGTCGGACAGATGAACTGCCGGAAGCCCGAATGGCGGCAGTCCCTGCGGAACTTCACCCAATACTTTCACGCCGAGCGTGCCGAGATCCATAGTCGAAGCGACGAGAATACCGGCAATGACGACAAACAACGCCACAGGCTTGTTTTTGAGAAATCGCTTACCCAGGAGCAATAAGATCAGCGCGCTGATACCGAGCAAGAGCGACGCGGAATTAGTGTCGCTGAGGTGCGAAAAGAAGTAGCCCGAGCGTTCCCAAAAATCGCCGTGTGAACCTTTGAACCCAAACAGCTTTGGCAACTGGGTGCTGGCTATGAACAGAGCGATACCGCACTTGAATCCCACGAGAACACTTTCCGAAATGAAGTTCACGATCACCCCGGCCTTGGCCAGCCAGGCGATGAAACCCAGCCCGCCGACAATCAACGCCGTGCACGACGCCAGAGCCCAGAATCGTGAGATGTCGCCTCCAGCGAGGTCACCGAGCGATGCTCCCACCAGCACCGAAATAGCGGACGTGACCGTGATAGCTGTGTGCCGCGAACTGCAAAACAACCAAAAAACAAGGCCTGAGAAGAGGCAGGCATAGAGGCCTGCTTCGGCCGGCAGATTAGCAAGCGAAGCATCCGCGAGCCCCGCAGGCATGAGGTAGGCTGCAAGGGTAACACCCGCGATCAAGTCCGCGCGTAGCCACTTAGGCTGATAGGCGCGCAGCCACGTGAGAACTGGAAATATGTTATACCACGCGCGCCGAGCCGCAGGCTGCGACTCAAACCTCGTTGGTTCTAAATTTTCCGCATTCTCTTTCGTTGCGGCAATATCCTTGCCCATAGTGTCGACTCGCTTGGGCCACGACGCTTTTTGCGGTGGCGTTCTCGATATCCCACCGCCCACTCGTGAGCCGCTTCCAACGGATTGCCGCTTTTCTGGCGTTCTATCCAAGCCTTGAGTCCCGCTTCATCAACGGCCAGGTCGAGAACCTGAGGCCGGCCCATTAATTTGCCGAATGTCTCCATCACGTCGGTCGTGGTAGAAAAGACAATCTCGTCCATGGCTTCCGGCTTTCCTTGGCAGGCGTAGGCATTAAAATCAACCCAGCGTCCATCCGGACGAAGCACAAACATCCGCTCCTTTGTAAACGCATCGCTTGGGGCGACCCCTGTCTGAGTCACAAGATAGGGACCACGTTCACCTCCGGAGCCTAGATTCAAGACGTGAGTATCCCGATAATTGTTGGTAATCGTTCGCATTAGCTGACCCCTCTTATTTTCCCGGAGCGCCAGTTCCCTCGAAATCCCCGCCGAGGGCCAGGTACAGATTCACGCGTTCGCGGAGGCGGGATGCGCGAACTTGTGTGAATTGGACTTTCGCGGCGAGCAAGACGGTGAACATGTCGATCTGGCCCTGTTCGAGCTGCTCTCTGCTGAACTTGATCGAATCGGCGCTGCTCGAAACTGCGTCGCCAAGCGCGCCTTCGCGTTTACGTAAATAGTAATCGGCGGCGAGAGCATCTTCCACTTCCTGGAACGAGCGCAACGCGTGGCCCACGTAACTTGCGGCGGCGGCTTTTTGCTCGGCGGTGCGAAGATCTTGCGCGGCCTTGAGTTCACCGCCGAAGAAAATCGGTTGAGTCACCCCAGCGGCCAAACTCCAGACGAGGGCATCGAGCGCGCCGACCCCGTCAAGTTCCGCGGTTCCGAGCCCGCTGGTGGCGCTGAGCACAAAGCGCGGCAGTCGCGCGGTGCGAGCCTCATTCACGCGATGAAAGGCAGCGGCGAAGCGGCGCTCACTGGCGATGAGGTCGGGACGGCGTTCCAGGATTTGCGCGGGCATACCGGCGGGCACGGCTCTCGGTTGGCCGGGGAAGGAACGTCGCACATCAAACCTGCCGGCCGGGTAGCGACTGGTGACGACCTCGATCGCGCGGATGGTCTGCGCCCGCGCCGCCTGTGCAGCGTAGAGTGCATCCTCGGCGGCGGAGGTGCGCGACTTGATCTGCGACACGTCGAAGTCACTCGCGAAGCCCTGCTGCTTGCGCACGTCAGTGAGCTTTGAGTACTCCTGGTAAATATCGAGCGTCTCCTGTGCGTTGGCTTCCTGTTGTGCGGCCTCGATGGTTGAGAAGTACGCGCGCGCCACAGCAGCGGCGAGCGATTGCCGGGCAAATTCGTAGTCGGCTTCCAGCGCGAGGCTTTCAGCCTTCGCGGCAGCTTTTTTCGAGCGAATGCGCCCCCACACGTCGGCCTCCCATGCGGCACCGGCTGCGAGGCCATATACCCAGCGCTGTGATGATTTATCCATGCTGGTGTCGAGTCCGGCGCCGCCGGTGTCCTCCGTTCCCGAACTCCCGAAGCTCGGCGGATTAATGTCGCGACCGATGTCGCCACCAAGTTCCTGTCCTTGGCGCTCGCCCAGTCCCTTCATCGCGATTCGTGGGTAGAGGGATGAGGCGGCAATGCGCACAGCAGCGCGCGATGCTTCCACGCGCGCGGCGGCTGCCCGGAGATCGGGATTCCGCTCGACAGCGTCTGCAACGAGCGCGGTCAGCTCCGGATCGCCGAAAGTGCGGATCCAGTTCGGCACCACGGTGCCGCTGCGATGCGGTCCGGCCCATCTTCCCGGGATCTTCGCCCGAGCCGATTCAGGCATGATGTCAGCGCCAAAGGGCGGATTTTTCAGAGCGCAGCCCGCAAGCACAAGGCTGCTGGCGCCAGCAAGAAGCACAGTGGAGCGCAAGGCCTTAATCCGTTTCAGCCTCATCCTCAGTGTCCGCCGAAGAGAGCGGAGAGATGTTTGATGACGAACCAGTCGAACTTCGCCTGGATGCGGACGATCACGCGACGGAGGATCTGGATCGCCGTAATATCGTTCGTGTAGACCGCTCCCCCACCGCGGGCGCCAGCAGCGAGGAAGACGTCTTTATCCTTCCCATCTGTGAGGAGTCGCACTGCGATGCGCTGTTCGGGTGCCGACAGTGGCGCGGTGTTGGGGAGGTTTCCGTTGATCGGCAGCTGGCCTTGTGCCGTCGCCCAAAGGATGGAATCGACCTTGCACTTGATGATGCGGCCCGGATACACCTTCATGAAGATTTCCGCTTCGTCGCCGGGTTCGACGTAGCGCAGTTCGTTTTGCCGGTAAAATGCTAGCAGCCACGGATCGTCCTCCTGGATGAAGCTCATCACGGGCATTGTCGCGAACTGGGTCGCGCGTACGCCGGGTTGCAGGGAAAGGTTGGCCACGCGCCCGTTGGTGGGAGCAACGTGGACGCAGCCCTCGAGGTCGAATTTCTTATCGCGCAGGTCGGCTTCGGCCTTGAGAATCTGCGCCCCGGCCTGCGCTTCCGTCGCGTCGGCGGCGAGGAATTCGCTTTCAAGATTGCCGAGGTCGCTTTGCGCCTGCTCGAGGTCGGCCCGCTTCCCGGCCCCGGTCGCGGCGAGCGCCGTGAATTGCTCGACGCGCTTTTTCGCCAGATCGATCCGCGGAGTCAATGCCGCTTTTTTGGCCGTCGCGTTTTTGAGTTGATCCTGCAATCCGCGCAGCGTGGCTTCGGCGGCTTTCACCGCCGCCTCGAAGGGCACCGGGTCGATCTTGAAGAGCACGTCGCCCTTCTTAATCGGCCGGTTTGGCTGAATCGGCACCTCGGTCACCTGACCGGTTATGCGCGGAACGATCGGGATGACATAGTTCATCGCGCGCACGTCGTCAGTCGCGGGCGCGGCAATGTTCAGAAGGAGGAAAAGAGCCATCATTGCCACGATGGGCAGCGTGATGGTAATGACCGCCGCGGTAAAGTTCATGGGCAGCCACTTGAATTTATAGAAAATGAGCCAGACGAAGAACCCGTAGATGCCAAGCAGGATGACTTCCATTACGCCTTCCCTCCTTTAATCTCCGCTTCGAGTTCCGCGACGCGGACGCGGAGTTGTTCGAGTTCAGTGGTGGCGGATTTTTCCCCACCCGTCTGCTCGTGCGAGTGATCGACATCCGTGCCGTACGCCATCTTGTGAAAAACCGGCTTTGAGTAGGCCCAAAGCCAGGCGATCGGCCAGAGCAGTCCGCCGAAGCAAAGCGAGAGCAGGCACAGGCACTTGATAGCCCCGAGCTGCGGATGGTGCCGCTTTTCGGCAACCTTTTCGGGGAGGATATGGACCAGCAGGAAGACCCCGATTAAGACGGGCGGGACGATGATGAACGCGAACCACGCAATGACGCCTGCGACTGTATCGAGCGTCTCACCGTGGAGGAACGAGGCGTGGGCGCGCGACGGCAGTGCCAGGAACGCGAAAGCAATGAGCGGAACGAAATGTCCGCAGCAAGGCCGACGCGACTTGGCGTAGAAACGGATGAGTGAATGTTTTGGTTTCATGGTTTATCAATTCGCGATCTCAGTTGTTGTACATCTTTAACAATATCTTTGTCCAGAAATGTTAGGAGCAGATCCTTTTAACGTGTTGCCCCGCCCTTCGCTGCGCAGTGTTAGTATCCGACGACATCGTAGCCCGATGCGCGGAATCATCGTAGTGATCTCCGGCAAAAATCTATTGGACTTTCGTCGTACTCGCTCGCTCACATCTCCACGATTGCCTTGTGCTCGTAAGCTGGACCCGATGTCCAGCTGTTTGTTGGTAATTATTTTCAATACTTTCTGCCGTTGATCGGCGCAGACTGACATAGGACGAAAGTCTTATTGGAGATGCGCAGGCTTTCTGCTCTAATCACAGCTTACGTCTCTGATTATCTCATGAAATTCCTGAAAATCCTCGCTCTCTGCGTCGCCCTGCTCACCACCGTGCAGGCGGTGCAACAACCATCGGCTCATACCAAAGGCACGCCCACCGGAAAACCGACCGGCCAACTCAAGCCGGGCGAGTATTGGTGGAACCCGCAGCTCTCGCCGAGTGGTCCGCTAATGGTGCTTGTGAGCGTCCCACAGCAGACCATGCACGTTTATCGCAACGGCATCCTCGTCGGCCGTTCAACCGTGAGCACTGGCTCGAAAGGCAACGCCACGCCGGGCGGCGTCTTTACCATCCTGGAGAAAAAGCAGGAGCACTACTCGAAGAAATACAACAACGCGCCGATGCCAAACATGCAGCGGCTAACCTGGACCGGCATCGCCATGCACTCGGGCAATCTGCCAGGTTACCCGGCCAGCCACGGTTGCATCCGGCTGCCGTTCGATTTCTCGCAGTTGCTTTTCAGTGCGACATCGAAGGGCGGCACCGTGGTGGTAGGTGATGGCCAAACGCCCGTGCCACATCTCGCGTCGAATCCCGGCCTGATGCTCGCGCCAAAGGATATGTCGCCGGAAATGATGCGCCCGCTCGCACATAATGACTATGTCTGGAACCCGGAGAGCAGCTCGAGCGGACCGATCACGATCGTCGTCAGCGCCGCCGACCGAGCGCTTTACGTCTATCGCAATGGCAATCCCATCGGGCGCGGCTCCGTCGAGATTGAAGGCCGCGGATCGCTCGGAGACCATGTCTTCTCGATGCTGGAAGGCACGACCGGCCAGCAAAGCACGCTTGCTCCGGGCCGCGCCGCGCGCCGCTGGATGACCGTGACCAGCAAGGGCCGCAGCGTTCCTGCCGAAAAGATCGCCGCGCGTCTCCGCCTCAACCCGGAGTTTGCGCACAAGGTCTACGACACCATTGAACCGGGCACGACTGTTGTCATTACCGATCAACCGGTCGTGCGGAAGCGGGCGAACGCCGCGATCCTCGAGGGCTAGCGGCTGCTAGCGGGCTGACTTCTCCGGTTTGTAGTCTCAGGTCGCCTCCCCGATCGAGATTTCCATTCCTTCGCGGGCAAGCACCGCGTTGGGGAACCGTTCCTGACACAATTTTTCGATCCGCTCGAGAAACTCATCGTCGTGGTCGGGGTCGTGATGCGTAAGGGCCAGGCGCTTCACACCGGCCATTTCCGCAACTTGCATCGCTTGATCGAAGCTGCTGTGTCCCCATCCGCGCCGTTTCTGCAATTCCTCAGCCGTGTATTGCGCGTCATGGACTAATAAATCAGCGCCGCGCGCCAACTCCACCAGTCGCGGATCGATCTGCTCGCCATGCTCGACATCGGTGCAAACGACGAGCACTTTGCCGTTTCGCTCGATCCGGAAACTATACGCTCCGCCGGGATGGTTGTGTCTTTGCGCGGTGACTACGGTTGCCACATTGTTGATGCCGGTGAAGTGTTTGCTGGCATCAGCGATTTGCAGGAACTCGAAATTGGCTCCCATGTGATCCAATTGCACCGGGAAATATTCCGCCTGCATTTGGACTTCGAAAATCTCCCGCAAATCGGTGACTGTCTGGTCCCGGCCGAGCGTCAGGAGCGTGATTTTCTGCCTGGGATCATAAGCCGGGGCAAAAAACGGAAAGCCCTGGATGTGGTCCCAGTGAAAGTGCGTGAACAAGATAACGATTTGTTCCTGCTGGTGGCCGATGGCGCGAAGGTCTCTGCCCAGATTTCGCAGTCCCGTGCCCGCGTCAATGACGGCGATGCGGTTCGTATCGGTGAACGTGATTTGCATGCAGGTGGTGTTGCCGCCGAATTGCTGAAAACCGGCATCGCAGATGGGGATGGATCCCCGCGTACCATAAAACTTGAGCTTCATAGAATTATTTTTTGTGAAGGTAAGTCGCGGCTCGTCGGCATCAAGATGCAAACCATTTCGACATGTTCGGTGCGTTCGAGATGTTGTGAAGCCTAGCTGTAGAGAAACAGAATCGGGAGAAAAATTGTAATGAGTGCCATCGCTCAAAAATTTAGGGCTACGCTAAAAACGAACGTCGCCTCCTTCGAACCGGGACTAAGCCAATACGTTGTAAAATCGACTTTTTTATATTTGAATCCGACCAGCGGTCCCCGACGAATGTCGAATTTACTACCGAGCGCTTTGGTCCGATCCACGACGACGCCAACTCTGAACCAGCTTGCGGGGGCGCAACTGAGTTCCGACCAGCTATAGAAAAAATTTCCGGCATGAATCGCGGCATCAAAGAAGTATTCGCCTTGAGTAAACAGCTCGAACGGCTCGTAACTGATCGAGATCGTGTATCCGGGTGCAATCCCGGTTATGTCTCCGAACACGCCGCCAATCATCGGCGTAGCATCAAGCATCAACTTCTTTCCGACGCTGAAATTGTAGCCCAGCCAGAGTGAACCCGTTTTGAGCGCTTCGTAATTATAGCGTGCTTCGAGATGCAGCCAGTCGCGGTCGGCGGTGAAGTTTGGGTTCGCATAGTCGCGCGCGTGCTGCGCGAGGTAAGTGGAAACGGATAGTGAGTATTCCCATTCGGTTTCCGCTGTTTCGTCGGCCACCTCTGGCCGAACATTTGTCTCAGTTCCTCCCAACGAGACGGAAACTAGGGAAGCCAGAGCCGCTGCCAAAACTCCGCCTTGAAGGTTCATTCTTAACCTCCGAGCAGAATCGCAACACCGACCAGGACGAGGCCAATAACAACCATCGTTGTCCCCGCGATCCGGCGATCAGTTCCAGCATATTGCGCCCATTTTCGCCCAACCAAAAAGAGCAGAACGATCAAAAGAAGATTGGAGACGCGCAACGCGAAATGCGGCCGGGAAAAAATGAAAAAGGGAATTGCCGCCGGCAGGCACGAGACGAATACCAGCAGGAAACAGGCAAGCGCGCCGTAAACGTCGTCTTTCGTCACGCCCGGTCTCGTGATCCGCGCCTTTGCCATGTGATTAAGAATGGATCGGCTGAAAGCTTCACGCTCCTCGGGATCCAACAGCGATTGAAGCTCCGGCTCGATTTCATTTTGGATGATGTCAAGGGCTGCACGGTTGTCGCGAGCACGGTGAACCGCCTCAATCAGTCGGAGTTTGCCACTGCGTTCGGTCAGACAATTCATGATATACATGACCGCATCAATAATCCCCCACGCGAGATTGCAGCCGATGGCGGCGAGCAGAAGCTGACGAACTCCGGCCCGGCCTTCAGCCACCGTCAATCCGGCAGTGAGCGTGACGGTCAGCACCATGATCAAACCAAACAGAATTTCGCCCAACCGGCTCGCAGGATCGAGGTATCTATGCACAAAACGCTTCATTTCTTCTTCGCTTCGCCATCTTTCGGTCTGTGCATTTGCGCTAAATCATTTCATTGGAACGTAAACGCCGGAGCGCGTGAAAACCGTCGCCGGGAAGAGCTTCACGCGACTCGCGTCGCATCTCGGCATCGCTCGCAGCATGAAGGTAAGGGACCGGAGATGAGCAGCACGTCCAAGCTAAAGCCGGAAGGCTACCGAGTTCCGTATGGTTTAAGTAGTTCACTACTTTGGTTTTTTTGGTTGCCTGTTTTTTTCGAATTCTATATACCCGGGGGAGGCCCCTAAGCGATGACAATGGATGAGCGGTTCATTCCTATTGGACCAAAGTCGTATGGGTTCCTTGGCGAGAATTTGGTATTTATTCGCGTCAGAATTCGAAGTACGACCTCTGCGTCACAAGAAGCTGACCTCACAAATGGTTAACCATTAATTCAACCCACAAAAATCATGTCTACTCAATCGTCAAAAACATCCAAGTCCCCATCTCGTTATTCCGTCGGTATGTTTAGCGCCGGCGAGGCTCGCTGTGATCGCTGGCAGGATCTGGCTCATGCCGCCCAGACCCTTGTCGCCCAATCCTCCTCCGGCGCTTCTACCAAGGAAACACTCGCCAAAGTGGAAGCGCTGCTCGCGCCGCTCGGCGTTCTGGAGACGTTCCGCGCTTATCCGGGGGAAGCCATGATGAGTGCGCTGAAAGAGGCGCTGGCCCGGAGCGATTATTCCACTTTCTCGAGACTAACGAACCGCATCGCCAAGGCCATCATCACTGGCTCCTATCGTCCTTCTGCGAATGCTTGGAAGCTGGGCGAGGAAGGAGAGACGGAACTGAATGATCGTCTGCTGAAAGATTACTTCGACACCGGTGACCTGACGAAGCCCTACTTCGAGGTGCTGATTGTCAGCGATGATCCAACTCCTGAGCAGGTACGTCAGGGACGCGCTGAACTACGGCAGCTTCGTCGCCCGGAAGACCCGTTTGTCTATGAGGCGGTCACGGTACCGAGTTTTGAAGAGGGCGTGATTGGCGTTGTGATGAATGCTGATGTGCAGGCGGTTGTCATTAGGGACAACTTCCGCTTCAAATCCCAATTCGACGCACCGCTGCTGCGCACTTATCTGGAACAACATCTCTTCCTGGAGCCCGGTTCACTGGAGCCAAAGGATTACGGAGTGGCTCTCGCACGAGCCATCGGGAAGATCCGTCCTGAATTGGACGTCTATCTTATCGTCGATGGAGCAGCGGAAAAGGTAGCGAGCCACCTCGATTCCAAAAACATCCGGCGCATTTTTTACGGGCTCGAAGACCTGATGGAAATCCATCTCGCTCTCCTCGAGGGCGTGAACCAACGCTACGACACACCCTATTTCAATAACCTCAAAAACTACGCGCGCCGTCCGATCGGCACATTCCACGCTCTTCCTGTTGCCCGAGGCAAGTCCATCTTCAACTCCCACTGGATTCGAGACTTCGGCCACTTTTATGGAGCCAACATCTTTCTGGCTGAATCTTCCGCCACAACAGGTGGTCTGGATTCACTGCTCGAACCGACAGGCAACATCAGGGTTGCCCAGCAAAAGGCAGCAAGGGCCTTTGGATGCGGAGAGCTGTTTTTCGGAACGAATGGCACTTCAACGTCGAACAAGATCGCCGTGCAGGCCCTTGTCCGCCCGGGGGACATCGTGTTGGTCGATCGAAACTGCCACAAGTCGCACCACTATGGTTTGGTGCTTTGCGGGGGCCAGCCGTTATATGTCGAGGCTTATCCGCTAACAGAATACTCGATGTATGGCGCGGTGCCGCTGCGCACGATTAAGAAAGCGCTGCTGGACCTAAAGGCGGAAGGCAAGCTCGACCGCGTGCGCATGCTACTCCTCACCAATTGCACCTTTGATGGCCACGTTTACAACGTGCAGCGCTTCATGGAAGAGGTCCTGGCAATCAAACCAGACATCGTCTTTTTATGGGACGAAGCATGGTACGCCTACAGTCGCTTCTCTCAATTCCATCGTATGCGCTCAGCCATGGGGGCCTGCGAGGCGTTGCGAGAGCGCTATGCCAGCGCTGCCTACCGAGCTGAGTATGCCGAGTTCAAGAAGAAGCACGGCAAGATTGATCCAAAAAGTACAAAGCTCCTCGACACGCACCTGCTGCCGGATCCTGATGCGGTGAAGCTGCGGGTCTATGCCACGACCTCTACGCACAAGTCGCTGTCCTGCTTCCGCCAGGGTTCCTACATCATGGTAAACGACGATTGCTGGGAGAGCACACAAGGGCCGTTCAAAGAGGCATTCTTCACGCATACCAGTACCTCGCCGAATCTGCAACTAATCGCCTCCCTCGACGTTGCCCGTCGCCAGGCGGAGCTGGAAGGATATGAGCTCGTCGGCCGCGCCATCGAACTCTCCCTGATCCTGCGCCGCGAGGTAAACAAGCATCCGCTGATCTCGAAATACTTCACGATTGCCACCAATGCCCAGATGGTGCCGAAAGAACATCGGGCCAGTGGATTCGAGGACTTCCATGCCGATGGCGTGAGTTGGAAAACCATCTATGACGCCTGGGCGACCGACGAGTTCGTCCTGGATCCCACTCGCGTCACCCTGCTGTGCGGTTCCGCCGGCTTTGATGGCACATCGTTCAAGGGAATGCTCGCGAGCAAGTTTGACATCCAGCTTAACAAGACCTCGCGCAACAGCATCCTTCTTCAGACTAACATCAATAACACCCGTAGTGACATCGCCTACCTCATCAAGGTGCTGGCAGACATCTCCCGTGAATTGGATCGCACGCTCTCGAAGGACTCTGATGAGAAGGCGGCGTTTGACGCGCGCGTCAAGAGCCTCATCACCGACGTGCCTGACCTTCCAAACTTCAGCCGCTTCCATGACGCGTTCCGCGACAACCCGCGGAGCAAGACTAACGAAGGCGACATGCGCACACCCTTCTTTCTCGCTTACGACGAGAATAACTGCACACATGTAAAGCTCAACAGCAAGGAGATCGACGATCTGGTGAGGCGCGGCCAGGCCGTATCGGCAAACTTCGTGATTCCTTATCCCCCCGGCTTCCCGATCCTGGTCCCCGGCCAGGTTATCACAGCTGAGACCATTGAGTTCATGCGCAAACTCGACGTCAAAGAGATCCACGGCTACCACGCAGCCTCAGGTTTGAAACTCATCAAGCCGGAGAAGCTTGGCGGAACCAAAAAGAAAGTAAGGAAGTAGGCTGATTCGCGCTTGACACTTTTTCACGAAATTGATGACTCTAAATCCGGCCCAACCGACAAAAAAAGGAGCAAACTATGATTGATTGGTTCTTCACGACGCTTAAGACCTACCCGGAAATCGCGATTTTTCTCGCGCTCGCCTTAGGTTACTACTTCGGCAAGTTCACCTACAAGGGGATCGGCCTCGGGTCGGTGACCGCCACTCTGATCGCCGCCGTCGTCATCGGGCAGATCGGGATCACGGTCAACCAGCCGCTCAAGGCGTTTTCGTTCCTCATGTTCCTGTTTGCCGTCGGCTACGCCGTCGGGCCGCAGTTCGTGCGCGGCATTGCCAGCAGCGGCCTGCCGCAAGCGATCTTCTCGGTGGTGCAGTGCGTATTCAGCCTGGTCGCCTGCGTGGTGGTCGCAAAGTTCGCCGGCTACAACCTCGGCTACGCGGCCGGACTCTACTCGGGCTCGCAGACGATCTCTGCCGCGATGGGGCTCTCGACCGACGCCATCAACCGGCTGGGCATGGCCGCCGACCAAACCAAGGCCCTGCTCGACTCGATGCCGATCGCATACGCCGTGACCTACATGTTCGGCACAATGGGCTCGGCGATCGTGATCGCCATCATCGGCCCGAAGCTGCTGGGCATCAATCTTGTTGCGGCCTGCAAGGACTACGAGGAGAAGCATGGGGGCGGCAAGAAGCAGCTGGGCGGTCCGGGCACGGCTTGGACACGCTGGGCGCTGCGCGCCTACAAGGTGCAGCCGGGTGGCAAAGCCGCCGGTCTGCGCGTCGCCGAGGCTGAGTCGCTGGTGCCCGATGCGCGCCTCTTCATCCTGCGCATTCGGCGCGGTGGCGAGATCATGGATGCGACCGCCGACACCGTCCTGAAGGAAGGCGACGTAGTGGCGGTCGCGGGCGAGCGCGAAGTGCTGGTGAACATCCTCGGGGAAGCGGCGGTCGAAGTCGAGGACCCAGAACTGCTCGCCGTGCCTGTGGAGGGTGTCGACGTGCTGGTGACGAACAAGGAGGTCGACGGCAAGACGCTCGAGGAGCTGGCGGCGCGCCCGGCGGCGCGCGGCGTGTTCCTCCGCAAGATCACGCGCGGCGCTACCGCCACCGATATCCCCATCCTGCCGAGCACCGAGGTCAATCGCGGCGACTTGCTCACCCTCGTCGGCCGCACGCAGGATACTGCCGCTGCCACCAAGATGCTGGGTGTCGCCGACCGTCCGACCGATGTCACCGATATGGCGTTCGTCGGCGCGGCGATCGTGGTCGGCGCGCTGATCGGTGCGCTGGTTTTCAAGGTGGCTGGCGTGCCGCTCACCCTGTCGACCGCCGGCGGAGCGCTGATCTTCGGAATCATCGGTGGATGGCTGCGCTCGGTGCGCCCGTCCTTTGGACGCATTCCGACTCCCACCGTCTGGTTCATGAACTCGGTCGGCCTCAACATCTTCATTGCCATCGTCGGCATCTCCGCCGGTCCGGGCTTCGTCAACGGTCTGAAAACGCAGGGCGTCGGTCTCTTCCTGTGGGGCGCGGTCGCCACCACGGTCCCCCTGATTCTCGGCATGTTCGTCGCCAAGTACGTGTTCCGCTTCCACGACGCGCTGAACCTCGGAATCATTTCCGGGTCGCGCACGACGACGGCATCGCTTGGTCTGGTCTGCGACCAGGCCAAGAGCCAGATCCCGGCGCTCGGCTACACGGTCACGTACGCCGTCGGTAACACCCTGCTTACCATCTGGGGCATGGTTATCATCATGTTACTCTCGTGAGAACACATTTTCCGAACATGATTCAACAGCAAAGAAAACTATGAAAACAACACGCAAACCCTCTCGGACTGGAAAGGCTAAGGGACAACCTCATCGTGGCAGTCGCCCATTATCAGATATTGCGAGACTGAAAGAGTTCGACAAACTCGGTCCGTTCGAGATCAAGGATTTCGTCCAAAAAGTGGCATCGAAAACGGCGCTGGAAAATTCCCTGTCATACCTGAATGCCGGTCGTGGCAATCCAAACTGGGTTGCCACCGAGCCGCGCGAAGCGTTCTTCCTCCTCGGGCAGTTCGCAGTTACCGAGAGCAAGCGCGTGCTCGACCTGCCACCCGGTGTGGGTGGGATGCCTAGCGCATCGGGAATAGCCGGCCGCCTTGAAGCCTGGCTCGCGAAACATGATGACATGCCAGGTGCACCGTTTCTGCAGGCGATGATGCCGTGGGCGGTGAACAAGTTCAGCTTCGACGCCGACAAGTTCGTGCACGAGTTGGTGGATTCCATCATCGGCGACCACTACCCGGTGCCAGACCGCATGCTGGTGCACAACGAACAGATCGTTCACGAGTATCTGCAGTGGGCCATGTGCGGAAACCCGCGACCGGAAGGCAAGTTTAAGATCTACGCGGTGGAGGGCGGCACCGCCGCCATGTGTTACATTTTCAAGTCGCTAAAAAGCAACCGGATTCTAAACCCCGGCGACACGATAGCGCTCGGCGTGCCGATCTTCACGCCCTACCTCGAAATGGCGCATCTGGAGGACTATGACCTCCATTACATCGAGGTTCACGCGAAGCAGGAGGATCGGTTTCAATATCCGGATGAAGAGATCAAAAAGCTCCTCGACCCGAAGATCAAGGCGTTCTTCATTGTTAATCCTGGCAATCCGTTCGCCGTCGCGCTTTCTCCAGACACGATTAAGAAAATCGGTGCCGTGCTCAAGAAACGGCCAGACCTTATCCTGCTGACCGACGACGTCTATGGCACGTTCGTCCCGGGTTTCCGTTCGCTGATGGGAGAGTTCCCGGAGAACACGATCGGCGTCTACTCGTACAGCAAGTACTTTGGCTGCACCGGGTGGCGGCTCGGAACCATTGCGGTCTACGAAAACAACATCTTCGACAAGATGATCGCCGCGCATCCCGAGCCGATCAAGAAACTGCTGGACAAGCGCTATGGCGGGCTCACCCTCGAGCCGCGCAAGTTCGCTTTCATCGACCGCATCGTAGCCGACAGCCGCGACATCGCGCTCAATCACACTGCCGGGCTCTCGCTTCCGCAGCAGGTTATGATGACACTTTTCTCGCTCAGCGAGCTGATGGACGAAAAGAAGGCTTATCAGAAAGCCTGCATCGGCATCTGCAAGAAGCGGGTCGAGGCAACGATCGAAGGACTGGACATCGAAGTCGGTCCGAATCAGTACTTCGACTACTATTACGGCCTGATCGATTTCGAGTTTTTTGCCCGCAAGCACCTGGGCGAGGACGTCGTCAAGTGGATGAAGGCGAACGTGCACCCGCTCGACATCGTGTTCCGGCTGGCCGAGGACCACGGCATCGTCCTGCTCAACGGCGGCGGCTTTGCCGCTCCCGATTGGTCGGTGCGCATATCCTTCGCAAACCTGGAGAATCATGTCTACGACGACATCGGCCGGGCGGTGCGCGCCATCGCGCGCGGATACAGGCAGGCTTATGAGGCAGCTACAGGCAAAAGTGCCCCACCAGCCCCGACCAGAGCGAAACGCTAGTTCGGTTACTTCGCGATGCTGCTGTCGCAAATAGAAAGGAAAGAAGGGTGACAAAAATATTACCCCTGATGGGAGAAAGCCAACGCTAGCAGGCTCCTGTGAAGGTTAGCCACAGCAAACCATTATGAGTATACGAACTTCTCTTCGTGACTACGCATGCACCGCAGTGGCACTACTAACCGTGTTAAGCAGCACAGGAACCGCCTTCAGTCAGCGGGAGAATAACATCGACGTCTGGATGGCTGCCCCGTCTGATCTCACCCTGGCCGTGACGCAAGTCGCTCCTGACCTAACCGTGACGCAGGTAGCTCCCACCGACAGCGCGCTAACATCTACGGAGCAAGGCGCGACGCCCCTCGACGAGTCATTTGACTTCCGTCAATGGCAATTGGAAAAGCGCCGGCAGGCCCTGAAAGATACAAAGTTTGAATTAAACTTGCGCACCTTCTATTTCGATCGCAGCGACTTCAATAGCTCAGAGAAACAGGCGTGGGCCATCGGCGGATGGCTGGGAGTGAAGACCGGTTACTTTCTCGACCATGTTGCGTTCGGAGCGACGGTTTACACTTCCAATCCGATATATGCCCCTGACGACAGGGATGGAACCACCCTCCTGGCGCCCGGGCAGAATGGGTATACGGTCCTGGGCGAGTTCTACGCCGAACTCCGGATCATCAAAGACCTGGGCATTACTGTCGGAGCCAAGGGCTACGACACGCCTTTTATCAACCGCAACGATACCCGCATGACGCCGAATACTTTTGAGGCGATTGTTTTGCAAGGCCGCACCAAGCTTGGCACGAGCAGCAGCGACGCCACCGTGACGACGGACGGCGGCATAGGCCTGAGCAAAGATGGAAAGGAGGTCGCAGTCCCGACGCCAACCCCAACCGAGGACGTCCCGGCGATCAAGTACGGACTCGGGTATTTTTACGCAATCAAAGAGCGAAATGACAGCGAATTTGTCTCGATGGCACAAGACGCGGGCGCTGATGTTCAGCACGGCGTGTGGTCAGCCGGAGCGCTCTACGAGAAAGGGAAATTTAACATCGGTGCGATCGAGTATTATTGTGAAGACGTCATCAATATCGCATATGCCCAAACGGGTTTCGAACTCCCGCTTGCCACCGACTGGCGGCTGAGGTTCGCTGGCCAGTACGTGGATCAGGGCAGCGTCGGCGACAACCTCCTGCAGGGTCACAGTTTTTCAGGCCATCAATTCGGCGTCAAAGTAGAACTGCCTATCCGCAAGGCGCTGTTTACCGCGGCTTTCACCCAAGCCTGGGGGACTGCCAACCTGCAAAACCCGTGGAGCGGCTATCCCGGCTATACCAGTGTTCAGGTTCAAGACTTCAATCGAGCGGGTGAGAGCGCGTTTCTTTTCCGGGTTGGTTATGACTTTCCCTGGGTCGACGGCCTGAGCGCCTATGCCTTGGCGGTGTTTGGCACGGACCCGGATTCAGCGACACAGTATCGGCAGAACGAGTTCGATTTTAATCTCCAGTGGGGCCCCAAAAAAGGCGTTCTGGAGGGTTTGTCTCTGCGTCTGCGCTATGCGGTCGTCCAGCAGTTTGGAGGGAACGTCGACAACCTCACCGATTTCCGCGCGATTTGTAACTACGTGATCAAGTTCTAACAAGCTGACTAACATGGAGGAATGTCGATCACATCCTGCGACTTCTGTGATCAGCAGACACCTTGAAAAGGCAGCCCCACCATGAACTATCTCACGCAAGCCCTTAGGGAGCACCAGGAACTCGCGGTCTTCTTAACCTTGGCGATCGGCTTCTTCATTGGCCGCCTTAGGATCGGGACGTTCAGCCTGGGCACGGCCGTGGGCACGCTCCTCGCGGGAGTCGCGATCGGGCAACTCAACATCCAGGTTCCCGCCGTGGTCAAGTATGTCTTCTTTGATCTCTTTCTATTCACCACCGGCTACAAGGTTGGACCCCAGTTCTTCCGGGCGCTAAAGAAGGACGCGTTGCCGCAGCTTGCCATCACGCTCGTCCTCTGCCTCACGTGCCTGATCGCCGCGTATACCGCTGCGAAACTCCTCGGTTACGACGTGGGCACGGCAGCTGGTATGCTTGCCGGCGCATTCACGGAATCGACGGTCATCGGAACCGCCAGCGACGCCATTGGTCGCGTGGCCAGCATATCGGACGCGGACAAAACGAGTCTAATTAATAACATCCCGGTAGCCTACGCCGTGACTTATCTTATCGGCACGGCGTTCATCGTCTGGTTTCTCCCGAACGTGGGTCCGAAGTTGATGCGCGTCAACCTGAAGGAGGAGGCCCTAAAACTCCGTGCGAAGATCGCGGCCTCGGGCGGTGGTGAGCCGGAGACGCTCTCAGCCTACCAAGCCCTGGCGGTTCGCGCGTATCAGGTCACGAACCCGGATTTGATCAATCGGAACGTGGCCGAACTGGAGGCGCGTCCCAAACAATCTCGCGTCTTCATCTCCCGGATCCGCAGGGACGGCAAGATCATCGAGCCCAACCCAGACACGGTTGTTCGCGAGCGTGACGTCATCGCGGTCCTGACGCGCTCGGAATTGCTGACGGCCCGCGGGGCAGAGATCGGGGCAGAAGTAAATGACAAGGAACTCCTGAGTTTTCCGATCGAGGTGCTCGACGTGGTGCTCACCAACAGGTCTTTCGTCGGCAAAACTATTGTAGATCTGGCGGCCATGGAGTTCGCCCGGGGAGTGTTTTTGAAGAAGCTTACCAGGCTTGGCGAGCCGATGCCGTTCTCTCCCGCGACGCAGGTGGAGCGGGGCGACATACTGACTCTCGTCGGAGCTACGCGCGACGTCGCGCGCGCGGCCAAGGACCTCGGCTATGCCGATCGCCAGACTGTGATGACAGACATGATCTTCGTGGGTTTGGGGATCGTCCTGGGCGGCTTCATGGGATTGCTCACCGTTACAGTTGCCGGTCTGCCGCTCACGCTCACCGCCAGCGGGGGCGCGTTGATCATGGGTCTGGTATTCGGCTGGCTGCGCGCGGTTAACCCGACATTCGGTCGGATCCCAGGGTCCGCCATGTGGATCTTCGACACTGTGGGTTTGACCGTCTTCATGGCCTGCGTAGGGCTTGCCGCAGGGCCCAGCTTTTTCTCGGGGCTCCAGAAGTCGGGCGTCAGCCTGGTCTTCGTGGGCATTGTGATCGCGATTCTCCCGCACACCGTGTCTATCTTGTTCGGTCGTTATGTGTTGAGGATGAACCCGGTCATTGTCCTGGGTGCTTGTTCCGGCGCGGGGACGATCACGGCCGCGCTTCGCGCGATCCAGGAAGAGGCGCAGAGCGACCTCCCGGCTCTCGGCTACACCGTGCCCTACGCTATTGGCAATATCGTACTCACGGCATGGGGGCCAGTCTTGGTTGCCATGATGACGTAGGTGGTCCCGTACCAGCATGGTGTGGAGGCGTTAGGCAATTCTTCGCGTCCCGTGAGAACAACGACCTTACTCTTTGTGTTTTCAGTGCTCCTTCTAGCTGGCTGTGCATCCAATCGTTCGGTGGGGCACCACCAGCACCCGTCTGACCGGAGCTTCTTCGATTCTCCAGACGTTGGCAGCCTTCACTAGCTCGATTTCGGAGATCCGCAGCGCGGCCTCACCTAGTGGACATTCGCCCATGGACCTAGATGGTCGCGGTCAAATTCGAAACAGATCCACCTGCAAGGCCGAACGATTTTCGCAGCGCCGGACGTTACTTGCTCAACAACTTCTTTTTCGCAGCGGCGAGTTCCTTGAGTTTTCCTTCATCCACTTTTGGATAAGCCAAATCGAGTGAGGCGAGGGTTTCGATAACTGCCCCGGCGACGACGACTCGGGTAAACCATTTGTTGTCCGCCGGTACCAGGTACCATGGTGCCTCTTTGGTCGCCGTTTCCTGAATCATTTGTTCGTACGCTTCCATGTAATCGTCCCAAAAGTCGCGCTCACTGGCGTCATTGGACGAGAACTTCCAGTTTTTCAGCGGATCATCGATGCGCTCAAGGAATCGTCGTTTCTGTTCCTTCTTTGAAACGTGAAGAAAGAATTTTCGCACCACCACGCCATTCCTCGCTAGATACTGTTCGAAATTGCGGATGTCTTCGAAACGCTCTTCCCAAATCTTTTTGCCCACGAGTTTTGGAGGCATCTTTTGTTTTGCCAGGAATTCGGGATGCACCCGGACGACGAGCACCTCTTCATAATAACTACGATTAAAGATTCCAATCTGACCGCGATTCGGCAGGTGTTTCATGCAGCGCCAGAGAAAATCGTGATCAAGGTCCTCGGCAGAAGGTGATTTGAAAGAGTTCACCTGGCAGCCCTGTGGATTTACCCCAGACATGACATGCTTGATGGCACCGTCCTTGCCAGCCGCGTCCATTGCTTGAAAGATCAAGAGCACTGCCCACTTGTCCTGGGCGTATAGCTGGTCTTGCAACTCGGCCAGGGCTGTGACGCCCATCGCCAGCGCTTCTTTCGCTCTGGGTTTGTCTGCCTCCTTGGTGAATTCGAGCGTGTCGTCTGGATCGACATCTTTGAGACGGAAATCTTTACCTTTGCTGATGCGGAATGGCTTGGCTAGTTCACTGGCTGTTTTGATGATCTCTTTTGTTTTCATTAGCTCTTAGTGGTCATAACAACCAACTTCTATCATTGTATCCAGCTTCGCACGCGGGATTCCGTTAACGGACAACCCGATTGGCGAAAACGTAAGACACGCCTTCAATTATCGCGTGATCTCACGCGAACGACATTAGACTTTGGTCTCACTCCCGGCTGGCGGACGTACCTCTGCCTTTTGCACCAGTTGGACGAGCTCAGCTACTGAGGTGACGCCGAGCTTCTGCATCAGCCGGCCGCGATGGACCTTCACAGTTTTCTCCGCCACGCCAAGCTCACCGCCGACCTGTTTATTTAACATTCCTGTAATAACAAGTTGCATCACTTCGAACTCGCGCGGCGTCAGCAAATCAAGCAAACGGCGAGCTTCATTCCTTTCCGCTGCACGGCGACGTTGCTCGGCAGATCGATGCAAAGCCTGCTCAACGCACTTCAAGAGCTCGCGAGAGTTGAATGGTTTCGGAAGAAAATCGGCAGCGCCTGCCTTCATCACCCGCGTGCACATGGGGATGGTTCCGTAACCAGTAATAAAAACGAGTTGCTCTTCCCGGCGGCGCTGAATCAGAGCCTGCTGGAAATCGATTCCATTTATGCCGGGCATTTGTACATCGACGATGACGCAAGCTGGTCCCGGATGGGGTGGGCGCGCTAAAAAATCGGATGCCGATTTGAAGACTTCGCTTTCATAGTTGGCTGAGCGTAACAATCGCTTTAACCCTTTTCGCACGGATGCATCGTCATCGATGACGAAGACGAACGGGGTTGGGCCAGTCATTTCGGAATTTCCTTCCTTACCTGCAGAATGAAGTAAAAGCGCGTTACGCGGCGCTGCCATATTCCGACCAAAAGATGCGTGAGAGCCGTCGCCACGCATCCCCACATTAACGTCGCCCAGACTGCCGTCACCCATTCCATAATTACCGAGCAAAAAGATTAAACGGGAATATGCAATAGGGGAAACCTTCTTATCCGGGGGATATATAACAGGGAAACTGACCGTTTGAGAAGGATTTTTTTAAGGGCCTGTTTTGGCAGCCGAGTCGTTCACATGGTGCCCGACGGCGGCAAAAGGTAGAGCGCCGTGGCGAATATCAGATAAACCAAGATCGCGAGCACGCCGACGAACCAGGCGGAGCGGCCAGACGTGGTCACCAGAGACGCGGTGAGCGTTGCGAAGAGAATCATTGCGACTGCACCGGGCCAGAAATTCAAATCCATCGGCGTGGGGCCAATCAAATAACTGAGAAGTACCAGAACCGGAGCAACGAAGAGCGCAATCTGCGCGGCGCTGCCAAGTGCAATGCTGACACTCAAGTCGAGACGATTTTTGCGCGCGGCGGAAAATGCGGCCGCCATTTCGGCAGCTGCGCCCACCAAGGCCACAACGATGAACCCAACGAAGGCAGGGCTCATTCCAAAAGCGGTCGCCGCGTACTGAACGGATCCGACAAACACTTCGCTTACCAATGCGACGAAAACCGTAACACCCGCCAGTGTGGCGAGCGCCAGACCGATCGGCCACGCCGCTTCATGTTCCTCGGCTGTGCCCGCGAACAATTCGCGATGCGTGTTGAGCGAAAACCAAAGGCCCAGACCGTATGCGAGCAAAAGCAAAACTGAGAGTGCCACACTCAAGGTTTTGGTTGAGCCGCCTGCGCCTAACGAATCGCGCGCGGCCACTGCGGACGGGATCAAAAGCCCTATCGTGGCGAGAAAAAGCAACCCAGCCTGAAATCGCGCGGCGATACGATTGAATTCCTGAACGTGATAGCGGAGTCCGCCGAGCAGGAACGATGCGCCCAACATGAACAACGAATTCGTCACGATGGCGCCGGCGACCGATGCCTTCACCAATGTATATTGTCCTGCCTGCAAAGCAGCGATCGCGATGACAAGCTCGGTTAAATTGCCAAGGGTCGCGTTAAGCAGACCGCCCACCGAATCGCCCGTCTTCGCCGCGACAGATTCCGTTGCATGACTTAGCAGAACAGCTAACGGCAAAATCGCGAGCACCGAAAGAATGAAGTGCAGCGTGTGCGCTTCGTGATTGAGTTTCTCCGCTGCGAGCGCGATAGGAACAAATACAAGCAACCAAAGCAGCGGGTTACGACGGATTTCTTGAAGGAGCAGCTTCATGGAAAGGCGATCTTTAGTTTTCCAAACGCTTTCTAATCACGAATAAGACTAAAGTCCAACGGGCGCTTAGGACGAAGTCGGTTATGAAGAGCAACGGCTCGACGCATTCTGATACAGGCTTCGATTACACCAGACGCCTGCCGTTGCTGGTGAAAATGAGTCACGCCCACTTCAGTTGCCGCTCATCCAGATCTCCTCCATCGGTTGGCGAACGATATTTAACGGACTAAGCTCAATCCCATGCCATTCGAAAAATTCGATCTTGAGAACCTCGACAAGGAGCGGCGCAAAGCAATCGCCAAATCCATTCGTACCATCAGCGTTGAAGAACTAAAGAAGCTTGGTGAAGAGATTTTCCATTATGCCGATGACCCATGGCGCGAAACTTTCTTTCGATTTATTGCCGAAAACGCCGGCGCCACATTCCATCACGCGGTCACCAGCGACGGGGTCAACATTGTTTACTGCCGCGACAAAGACAAAGGCATGTGGTTCCTGCCCGGAAGCGGAATGGGGCCGTTGCAGGCCACTGGCCGCCAGATCATGAAGGAGATGATCGCAGGAGGCCATTGACCAGATCAGCGGTTTTCACGATACGTGCGCTTCGCGTGCAGCTTTGTTTCCGCATAAAATTTCAAATCCGTCGCATCTGGGTACGATCGCGAACATACGGCCAGAGTCTCTAATTCTTTAGAGTTAACGGCGCCCATTTGTTCGCCAGGTTGCCTTTGTTGGTCAATTGCCGAAACAATGTGCGAGACGGCATCGTTTTACGCAGTTCGCATCAAGAACGTTTCCCAGCCGTGGATCAAATGTGAGGCGCGGGCTCATCCTTCAGCGTTAAAACGTCGACTGGGATGCCGAGCCATTCCGCCGCCCCGGCGAGATCGCGAAATGCGCGCGCCTCGATCAGCGTGTTTTCCATCAGCGACTCGTAGAAACACGCGATGCCAAAGGCGACCCAGTCTTCGGAAAACAACGCAGTCCGCACCGGCTCGGCTCCGGTGAACTGCTCCGCTCTCCTTCGCGCAACTTCAAAAACGTGACGGGTGCGAACCGCAACAGTCGTCAACTGACTGAGATCAACGAAGCGTTTGAACGGAAGGAATGCTTTTTCGATGTGGACCAGCCACTCAGCGATTTGATCTAGCATGAGATCGTTCAGTGTGCCCCGCGGTTGCCAGGCCATGAGCCGGTGCGCGGGATAGTAACGCAAAAATCCGGACCAAACACACTCTTCGAAATCGCGCCCGAGCCTTTTGAACTGGCGCAGTCGGCAGGAGAATTCATCGCGTCCCAACGTCGGAAATCAACGCGTGATTGACTATGGGACCAAAGTCCCATTCGCTCAGTCTGTGTGGGGAGCTGTCCACACGAGTTTGATTACTGAGAATCTTTGCTCTTTGCCGCCAATCGTTCGATCGGAACACCGAGCCATTGCGCAGCTTCTTCGCGTTTTTGGAAGACCCGAACATTGATCGGAGAACCTTGAGTCAGAACGGCATGCAGGCGTGCATAATGAATGGCGGTAGAATCCGTCGCGAGAATGGCTGATTTAACCGGTGGACGCCCCGTGTAGGAAAGACGTCGATAAAGAGAAACATGAATAACGTACCTAAAATTCAGCTCAATTTCGTCGTGACCCAACGTATCCAAGAATCGATTGAAAGGCTCTTGCAACTTGGCTTCGAGGTCTCCAACGACAGATACGATTTTGTTAACAGCTTCTTCATTCATTGAGCCGTGCGGCCTGTAAATGAGCAGCCGAATATCTTCGTGAAACTCGACGTCAGGTGGAAGCTTCATTACCAAGGGCTTTACGCACGGCGGCGATGAACTTTTCGTCGTCAAACGGCTTCATGAAAAATGCGACCGGGCCAATGGCCATGGCGGTGGCGCGCGCGGCCAGATCTTCGCGAGCGGTGATGACGATGACCCGAGTCTTCGGTGAGATTGCGCAAAGGCGGGCCAGCACTTCCAAACCGGTTACGCCATCCATCCAGATGTCGGTCACGACTACCGGCACATGATGACTGCTGGCGTGCGCCAGAAAATCTTCCGCTTTATTGAACGGGCGAACCTTGAATCCTTCGGACGCGAGCAGGTAATGCATCGATTTGAGGACGGAAGCGTCGTCATCCACCAGACACACCTCATTTCCTTCCGCGTCACTCGAGTTGCTCATGCCGCAGCTTTGCTTTTTTGAACTTGTCCGGGTGCTGCCGGCAGGCGAACAACCATGCGCGCACCGCGGTCGGGTACGTTCTCCGCCGTGATCGTGCCCCCGTGCGCTTCGACAATCGATCGCACTATGGCTAGACCCATGCCCATTCCTTTTTGTTTCGTGGAAAAGAAGTGATCGAAAACTTTGTCCGGGTGATCCTTCGGCAGCCCAACTCCAAAATCGCGTACGCTAACTTCGGCCACGTCTCCCTTATCCGAACGGGTGCTAATAATGATGCGCCGTTGTGGCGGCGCCAGTTGTTCAACCGCGTCGAGCGCGTTGATGATCAGATTAAGCAGCACCTGCTGAATTTGAACAAGAGCGGCTTGCACCTCAGGAAGGTGCGGATCCAGTTCGGTCGTAACGACGCTTTCCCGATTGAGAACATCCGAGCTAACAAGGCGAACGGTATCAGTGATAACTGAATTAAGGTTCAACAGAGTCTGCACACTTGTCTCCTTGCGCACCAAACTTCGGATCCCACGAATCACTTCGCCTGCACGTCGGCTGTCGGCGACCATGTCCTGCAACAATTGCTGAAGTAATACTGGATCGGTGTTTCCATGCTCAAGGAAACGCCGGGCGGCGGAGGCACTGTTCGCAATAGCGGTAAGCGGTTGATTTAGTTCGTGCGCGAAGGACGCAGTCATTTCGCCCATCAGGGCGACGCGATTTCGATGTGCCATCTCTTCGCGTTGAACTTGCAGCTGAAGGGCGGCCTGCTTTTGCGGACTGACGTCGAGTGTCACCCCAATTGTTTCCAAAAGATTTCCGTGCTCGTCCTGCAAACAGCGTCCCCGCATAATTACCCAGCGCGTCTTGCCGTAAGGCAGGAGAAGGCGGTGTTCGCTCTCGAACGCTCCATGCAGGGAGCAAGCCCGATCGTACTCGGCTTTGACTGCTGCTCGTTCGTCGGGATGAACCCGCGAAAGGATCAGTTCACAGGTCAGTGGCAGGTTGGAGTCGAAGCCGTAAATCCTGCGCCCCTTATCGCTCATCCAGGCGGCGCCCTGTTCGGGATATAAGACCCAGAAGGCAAGATCGGCCGACTCGGCGGCAAGGTTTATACGAGCATCCCGCTCGCGCAAGACCTCTTGTTGCCGCTGACGGTCGATGGCAATCCCGGCAATATGCGTGGCGATCTCTGTGAGCCGCCTTTCCTCAGGCTGCGGTCCGCGCGTTTCCTGGCGATACATGGCGAACGAACCCAAGACATCGCCTTGCCACGAAAGGATCGGGGTCGACCAACAGGCACGCAATCCAAATCTGGGCAAGCTCACGATAATCAGCCCACAGCGGATCTGTCATCACATCGGTCACCACCACTGGTCTTCGCGTGTACATGGCAGTGCCACAGGAACCGTTGCGAGGTCCTATCGGTGCGCCGTCTACCGCTTTCACATAAGCTTCGGGAAGATTCGGCGCCGCGCCATGACGCACGTGTTTCCCATCGCGGTTCAAAAGAAGAATGGAACAACGCAGTCCTTCCGCCTGGCCTTCCATGAGAAGCACAAGACTGGTCAGCACGTCCGCCAGCGGGGCGTCGGCTGCGATCATCTCCAGCACGCCGCTTTGTCCAGCGCGAAAAAATTCTTCCTCTTTGATTTGGGTGATGTCGCGGCAAACGATGACACCACCCAACAACTCGCCGTTAGAATCCCGTAGGGGGCGACCGGTGATACGCGTCCAGATCCCATGCGGCGCTTTTTCATGGCGCACAAACAACTCCACGTTGTTCACTTCCTCCCCGTGAATCGACCGCATCAGCGGCAGTTGCTCATGCGGAAAAGGGGTGACCTTGTCCGGCAGGTAAAGACCGTAGCGATGCGACCATTCGCTAGCGTTTGTCTTGGTTGCCCCAGCTCCGAACATGCGCTCCGCTGCCGGGTTGAAGAAGAGAAAGTTCTCGTCCTTGTCGGCAACGATCACAGCATCGCCCATGTCTGATAAAATGGAGTGGAGGATTTCGTTAATGCGCGAGAGCTCTTCTACGGCTTGTTTTCGCTCTATAACGAGATCCAGGTGTGCGGCGACTGCCACAATCACCCTGACCAATTGTTCGTTCTCGCCCCGCGATTCGCGCATGAAAAATTCGAGTACCGCGATAACCTGATTCCCAGAAAGAATCGGAATTCCGACGCCCGTTCTTAAACCAGATGTTCGGGCCGCCGCCGATCGCGGAAAGTTGGGATCGTTCGTGACATCTTCAAGCCAGGCCGGCTGTTTCGACTCCCACACTCGGCCAGGCAGCCCGACTCCCAGCTTGAATTGAATTGCTTCGGACGCAACTCGAAACTCTTGCAACTCGCCCTCGCCGCAAAACCAGCCCGAGTCGCAGACGAGAACGGATCCGTCCTTGTTCGGCACCCACGCTTGGCCAAGTGCCCAGCCCGTTTTTTCGCAAACCTCACGAAGCACAATTTTTAACGCAGACGAGAGATCGTCAGCCGCCGCCAGTTCTCTTGTGATCGTTTGGAGCAAACTGAGTTGCTCTTCACTTTCTTTGCGCTTCTGATCCGCGCTTTGAGACGGATCAGCTTGTTTACGATCGCTGCTCATAATCGTGGGCGCTTTGCATGCTACGGTTGGGCCGACCGAATCTCAACGGCCATTCATTATTCCTCCTGTTTTAAATGGAATGTCGAGTTATTTGGCCAGGCACAGTGAGATTGGCTCTTGTGCGCACATTCGGAAATAGGACTTAAGGCCTATGGGCGCGGCTTGAACGGAGCAGACACTCCCAGGGCGGCGTTTCGTGATATTCCTCCGAAGGCTGCGGTGATAGAGCCGTTCTGGCGGAGCATTTCAGCGCAAGATGCTACACGATTGGCGAACGTCTGCCTCGGCAATTCACGTGCCAGGGAGGGGACTCGAACCCCTAAGGATTGCTCCACCAGATCCTAAGTCTGGCGCGTCTGCCAATTTCGCCACCCTGGCTTCCAAGCCGATCAAACAAGAATATGCGCAGTTTACGCCCGCGCGGGGTTCCCGCAATCGCCTTGAATAGCTAGGGATGACGACACTCGAGACTATTCAGTTTTGATAAAGCTGATTTCACCGCTGCGCTCGAGCTGCGTAACCTTAATTTAGAAAGGTCATCGGTTTCGCTTCGAGTCCCATATCTTCTTGGAGATCATGCTCCGAAATATGGTTGCAGTATGTTTTTGCGCCGCAGCCTGCCATGCTCATTCCAAGCAACGGTTGAAGCAATTGTGAGAACTGTTCAATGAGCTCAACCTTCCATACGGGTAAAACGTCCAAGCACGTGTAGGATCCGTCCCCAAACCGGTCTAACGATGAAATGCAGTGGGAACGTACGCGAACAGGGCGAGTGTCAGTGACGGCGCTTCCGCGTGCGAGCTGCTTTCTTCGCGGCCGCCGAGCGCGATCGTGCAGAGCGTTGCCTTGCGACGCGCTTGGCGTGTCTCGACAACGCTCGCTTGGACGCTGACCGGCGGCTCTCGCGCTTGAGCGCACGTTTCGTCGCGCGGGAGCGCTTTCGCGAAGGCTTTTTGCGACTCCCGGTGCGGCCCCTTGCAAGATCGCGCTTCGCCTGACGTTTTGTTCGTCGTCTGCCGCGCTTAGGCGGCGGCAACTTCACTCCGGCCCGACGGGCTTTGGAGAGGCCAATGGCGATCGCCTGCTCTGGCGAGCGGGCGCCGTGTTCGCCTTCGCGGATGTGTTCCATTTCTTCGCGCACAAACTCGCCCGCCTGAGTAGAAGGCGATTTGCCTTCACGCTCGTCTTCGCGCGCGCGTTCGATTGCTTCTTCTGGCATAACAGAAATGTTTCGCCTCTAGCGAACCGTTTGGACGTGAAAGATTGCATTAAACGGCAACAATCGCTTTTGGTGCGAGAGCGGGAGCTGATAAAAACATTGCCAGTTCGGGATGGGCGAAGTTAATTTCGGCCCATGCGCACAATTCTAATAATTGTCTTGCTCCTCCTTTTGCTCGGCGCACTCCCAACATGGCCGTACAGCTCAGGCTGGGGCTACTATCCAAGCGGCGGACTGGGACTCATCCTTTTGATCGTGCTGATTCTGTTGCTGATGGGGCGCATCTAACGACCCAAATCTCGAACTGCTTCGACCCATTTGGGTCGAAGCAGCTCTTCTTCGCAGCGTCGCGCAGATCACGCCTTACTGAGCGAAACGGCCCCTTTGTACACGGCTGAAGTGCACATGCGGAGCGAACAATCTTTCGCGTCGTGAAAGGATTGGACTCATACTTAAACGATCATCTCGCCGGCTCTGTTAGCGCGCTGCAGATGATTGCCCACTGGGCGCATGTCCAGAAAGGCAAGCCACTCGGCGGCTTCTTTGCGGAAATCAAAACGGAGATCGAAGCAGATCAGGATACATTGCATGATGTGATGCGTTCTCTCGGCGTGCAAGAAAGCAAGGCGCGCCAGGCCGGTGCATGGGCGGCGGAAAAGGTTGGTCGCGCGGGATCGATGATTGCAGGCGATGAGCCGGGCAGCCTGGGATTGGTGCTCACGTTGGAAGGGCTAATGATGGCAATTGTTGGGAAAAACCTTCTGTGGCGTGCGCTGGCCGCGGCGAAATTGCCGCAGCCGAACGGCTACGACTTCGAGGAGTTAGAGCGTCGAGCCGAGCAACAAATTGAACGAATCGAAGCTGAACGGATTCGGGCAGTCCAGCACGCGTTTGCGGGCGCGACTGGCTTGTAGTGATAGTTCTCTAATGGGAGCGTCTGGGATAAAGACTGATAACGGCAAGTCAATCGAAGCCGGTTTCGCTATTGATTCTGCAGAGGCGGCGGAGGAAGCCGGTCTGCAATATGTTAGCGATGATCGTCGAGGCTATACCCGCAGGGAGAAGGACGGCGACTTCGAGTATTTAGATACGCAAGGCAAAAGAATCCGCGACGAGCAACGGCTCCTCCGAATCAAGCGTCTGGCCATTCCGCCAGCATGGGCGGACGTCTGGATTTCTCCGTCTTCAACCGGACACATTCAGGCGACTGGGCGTGATGCACGTCGGCGGAAGCAATATCGTTATCACGACCGTTGGCGCGAGCTGCGCGATGAAAACAAATTCGATCGGCTCGCCGAGTTTGCCAAAGCGCTGCCAAAGATTCGGCGGCGAGTTGCTCAGGACATGAGATTGCCTGGTCTGCCGAGGCGAAAGGTCCTCGCCACGGTTGTGCGATTGCTGGAACGAACTTTCATTCGCATCGGCAATGAAGAATATGCGCGCGAGAACAAATCATTTGGCTTAACCACGATAAGAAATCGGCATGTGAAGATGAAGGGAGACCGCTTGCGTTTTCGTTTTCATGGAAAGAGCGGACGTCAACACAAAGTGGATATAACGGACCGGCGAATCGCAAAAATTGTTTCAAAGTGCCAGGATTTACCAGGTCAGGACTTGTTCCAATATGTCAGCGATGACGGCGAAGTGCGGAACGTAACATCGCAGGACGTGAACGATTACTTGCGCGAAATCACGAACGAGAATTTCACCGCAAAAGATTTTCGGACATGGGCGGGAACGGTCCTGGCAGCGATCGCACTCAACGCGCAAGGCGGGTTCGAAACGAAGAAACAAGCGAAGGCCAATTTGAAGACGGCGATTTACGCGGTGGCGCAGCTTCTCGGTAACACTCCGGCGATTTGCCGCAAATGCTACGTGCACCCGGCCGTCATCGAATCCTATCTGAACGGAAACGAATTGCCGGAATCAGCGAAGCCGTCAAAGGACCGACGAATGTTGATCGGCGCACGGTCGAAGTGGCAGTTCTGAAGTTTCTCCGTCCGCAACAGTCCGACACGTGAAATAATTCAAACCGTCTTTATTTGTATCCTTCTAGATCAATCGTTTCTAAGCGACGGCGACCGCAAAACCAAGCCTAACACGAGTCAAGATCCTTTTAGCTACGGACGGCTGGAACAACCGCTAGACCAACAGGCATGCAGTCGTCGACTTTCACTAGCCGAGTGGCTAGTTCGTCGCAAACGTTGGTTCCCACGTCCCCCCCAACTCACGGATGTCTTTTCTTTTACGGCGTCGGCGCAGGGGACTCCGCAGGCGACGGCGCCTCAGTTGCACCCTCTGTCTTCGGCGGAGTTTTCTTTGTGGCCTTGTGGTGCTTCGGCGATGGCGTCGGCGTGGCTTTGGCCGCTGCCGGTGCCGTCGTGGTCGCAGTCGTTCCCTGCTGTTGGCAGGAAGAGATGAGCATCATGCCGAGCATGGCGGCGATTAAACACAATGTGTATTTGTTCATAGGTTGTTAGTTTCAGTTCGAGTCCCGCAGAATGTTTGGTTGCCTAAAAAGTTCACAGCGCGGGACTAATGAAGCTCTTTTGAAAATGTGCCTCCGAACAGGCGAAGTAAGCGAAACTTTTTACCGGTCCAAAAGCACGAGCGATTTACCTTCGCGATGCTCCACTTGATCCATCGTGCAGTGGCGAGGGTCTTTGTCGGGACGCCAACGTAAAAAATTAGTGCCGTGCCGGAATCGGCCACCGGTAAAATGGTCATAGGCAACCTCCACGACGATTCGTGGAGCGACCGGTTCCCATTCGGCAGTGCGGTCCGTGCTCCAACGGCTGGGTCCTCCGGGCGCGCTGCCAGTGAAGCCAGGTGGTCTTTTGAGCGCTTCAAATTTTTTTGTTAATTCGCGACGTTCTGATCTCGCGAAAGCAGATGTGAATCCCACGTGATGGAGCAAGCCATCGTCATCGTAAAGCCCGAGTAAAAGAGAACCGACCAGGCGCGTGCCGCGCGCGTAACGAAATCCGCCAACAACGCAATCGGCCGTGCGGATTTGCTTCACTTTGACCGCTGCCGTGCGCTCGCCCGAGGCATACGTAGCTTCAAGGCGTTTCGCGACGACGCCATCAAGATCCCCGCCGACTCTCTTGAACCAGTTGCTGGCAGTCTGGTAATCAGTCGTCGATGGTGAAAGGCGCAAACTTTTGGCCGATCTGAAATTCAAACGCACGAATCCCTCAAGAAGTCGTCGGCGTTCCTGCAGGATTCGCTGCAAATACACTTGTCCATTCTCCGCGAGAAGATCGAACACGATGTACATTGCTGGATTCGCTTCGGCGAGTTTCTGAACGCGACTAGCGGCCGGATGCAGACGCAGTTGCAATTCATCAAATGAAAGCGCCCCGCTGACGGGGACGACGAGCTCACCATCGAGAACAAAATGCTTCTCGCGCAACATGGCAAGGGCACCGGCGATATCGGGAAAGTAACGAGCGAGCGGCTGACCGGCCTTTGATTGCAAATAAACCTGCTTGCCAGCACGAAATGCAATACAGCGAAATCCATCCCATTTCGGCTCGTACTGCCAGCCGTGTCCAGTCGGAATTTCTTCGACCGAACGCGCTTCCATCGGCGGCAGCGGCGGCTTCAACAGCATCTTTGAAGTAGTTCGCTGCACAATCCCCGCTGGACGCTTCGACTCAAACAGTCTCTCGCTGGTCAGCTGAGCCATGGGAGCTTCTTTGCGAAAACCAGAGGCAGCATTGCGAACGAACCTTATTGGAGGTTTGGTCGTGGCAAAGCAGCGCAACCCAACAGCATCAACAGGATCTTTTTTTAACAATGCTTTCAGTCTCCTAAAGCAAACCTTCCGGGAATGGCTGCAGGATAAAGCGCCGCAGTTGGGAGCAGCTCTTGCCTATTACACAGTTTTTTCGCTCGCGCCGCTGATTCTGGTACTGCTTGCGATCGTAGGAGTGATTTTCCGCGATGATTCGGCAGGCGCGTGGGACAAGATCACGCAACAGATGAGCTATTTTCTCGATCCAAGCGCTCTTCAAGTTGTGCAAAACATTGCGCAAAAAGCCTCGCAACCAGGCAAGAGCACGATTGCCACAATCATCGGGATCGCGCTCGCGCTTTTCGGTGCGAGCGGCGTGTTCGGCCAGCTGCAAGACGCGCTCAATACCATTTGGGGGGTGAAAGCAAAACCCGCTCGCGGTATTTGGGGATTTCTGCGAAGCCGCTTTCTCTCATTCGCGATGGTTGCTGGCATCTGTTTCCTGCTGCTCGTTTCACTGGCAGTTGAAGCCCTGCTCAAGGGATTCAGCCATTACGTGCAATCTGTCTTGCCGGGCGGACTCGCTGTGGCATTGGCTATTTATCTAATTTTTGACTTTGCGGTTGTAGTTCTGCTCTTCGCGATGATTTTCAAGTTTCTGCCGGACGTCAAAATCCAATGGCGAGACGTTTGGATCGGCGCCGTGATGACTGCGATCCTTTTTGGCATTGGAAAATGGCTGCTGGGCTTCTATCTCGGCAGCGGCGCTGCTGGCTCGGTTTATGGAGCGGCCAGCTCACTGATAACGCTGTTACTCTGGGTTTACTATTCGTCGCAAATTCTCCTTTTCGGGGCCGAATTCACCCAAGTATACGCCACGCGAGCCGGTAGAGAACTGAAACCGAGCGAATACGCAGTCCGCGTCGAGACAAAGGAAATCGAGAGCCGGCAATAACACAACGAAAGGAGCAGTAATGTGGCAGACGTTTCATGTTCAACGTCCAAAATAGCTCGCGCCGACGAAATTAAGTCAGGAAAGGAGAAGCCATGGGCACAATTCTATTAATCATCTTGATCCTCCTCTTAATCGGGGCGCTTCCAGCGTGGCCGTACAGCTCCGGCTGGGGCTATTGGCCCAGTGGAGGACTCGGATTGATCCTGCTAATTCTAATAATCCTCGCTTTGACGGGAAACCTTTGAACCGCCAGCCCTGTTCGCGAGAAGCGCTATTCGATCATTTCGGTCTTCTCCCCTTGATGCGGCGATAGTACTTAGGGCGTTTTGGCTCGGTACCTTAGATTCGCCCCAACAGGCCACCAGAAACAAGTAAGCAAACACACGTGGCGATCTTTCTTACTATTATCGCTTGGTTGCGTATCGGATTTTCTAGCTGCATCGCGTAAGCCGATTGCTGCTTCCTGGTCGGACGCTTGCGACGCGGATTATTTTCTGCGAAATGCGAAAACCAAAGTTGCGGTCGGTTTCGAAGTGTATGCACAGATAATTAGATTTATGGATCACGATCGCGATTAGGGCTTTCCAGACCAAGGCGCACTCTGCTGTGAGCAGTCGTCAGTGAAGCTTGGATCTCGCGAAGGAAAGAGGGATATGCGAATCGCTCAGGTTGCGCCACTAACCGAGAGTGTACCTCCAAAACATTATGGAGGTACGGAACGAATCGTTTCCTATCTTACTGAAGAATTAGTTCGCGCTGGTCACGACGTCACCTTGTTTGGCAGCGGCCACTCGATTACAAGCGCGCGGCTTATTGCGCCGACCCGGCGCTCGCTTCGCAAGAACGAGCGCTGCAAGGATCCAATGGCACGAGAAGTGATTCTGATAGATCACGTGGTCGAGCACGCTCGCGAATTCGAGGTGATTCATTTCCATACCGGTTACCTTCATTTTGCGGTCGCTCGTCACCTTCCTGTTCCGCACGTCACGACTTTGCACGGGCGTCTCGACATGCTCGACCTTGTCCGTGTGTTCGATCGGTTTCGAGATGTTCCAGTCATCTCAATTTCGGATTCTCAACGCGAGCCAGTGCCCCGGGTTAACTGGCAGGCGACCATTTACCACGGATTGCCGAATGACCTATTTCGGTTCTACCCTGATCGCGGAGATTACCTTGCTTTTCTAGGACGGATCTCGCCAGAAAAAGGAGCCGACCGCGCAATCGAAATTGCCAAACGCGTCGACATGCCGCTCAAGATCGCTGCCAAAGTCGATCGCGCCGATCGGCGCTATTTCAAGCGGGTCGTTGAACCACTTTTGAATGACTCCTATGTGGAGTGGGTTGGGGAAATCAGTGATCAGCAGAAGAACGAGTTTCTGGGAAATGCCTACGCATTACTGTTTCCGATTGATTGGCCAGAGCCTTTCGGGCTGGTCATGATTGAGGCGATGGCGTGCGGCACTCCGGTGATCGCCTATGAAAGTGGATCTGTTCCTGAGGTGCTGGAAGATGGAATAACAGGTTTCGTCGTAAATGAACTGGACGAGGCTGCGGAAGCTATCGGCCGGATTGCCAATTTGAGTCGGGCACGTTGCAGAGAAGTTTTTGAAAAGCGGTTCACGGCGACTCGCATGGCGGATGATTACATGGAGGTGTACGAGCAGATGGTACGCCGAACTGCCGAAGAGTATGCTGAATTAGCAGCCTCGTAGTGCCAATGCACTGACCAGCTGCGCACCGATTACGCATCTGCGAAAGCGATATAAGAGTAACTTGCTGCAGGCTTACTATGATCTGCGAATTGACTCGACTTGCTCGTCCGCGCTTTGACGAAATTTTTTAAAATCAAAGACACCCACTTTGATATTTCGCCGCGTTATTTCTTAAAGCGATGTCTGGTACTCACCGGACACCAACATTCACAATCACATTCAAAAACTAGAAGGCAAAAGGGATGGTATGAGGTTGGATACGCTAAAAACACTCTACATCGATGAATTGCGGGATCTCTACAATGCAGAGAACCAATTGATTAAAGCGTTGCCCAAAATGGCGAAGGCTGCTTCATCAGAGGAATTACAGGAGGCCTTCGAGAAACATCTGGAACAGACAAAAACGCATGTCGAC
>Ga0209056_10000154_pt1 | contig 71684 bp, 71 predicted proteins | sample GraSoiAngelo_114_FD_185876 | JGI IMG/M metagenome (GOLD analysis project Ga0209056, IMG submission 185876) | Grasslands soil microbial communities from the Angelo Coastal Reserve, California, USA - 14_0903_13_40cm (SPAdes) (version 2) | ecosystem: Environmental > Terrestrial > Soil > Grasslands... | reverse complement strand
GCCACTATCCGCTCGACATCGCCGCGCAGTGCGAGCTGCCCGAGACGCTGCGCAGCATCACGGCGGCCCTGACGCGCGTGCATCCTTCCGACAAGGTCTCGGCCTGGGCCCGGCGGCGCGGCCAGGTGCGAACGTACGGGAAGCTCCTGATCTCGCGAGAAGAAGACCTGGTTCGCGAGCACGAGCACGACACGATCGTGCATCCGAGCGTGCTCGAGGCGCACCTGGCGCAGCTGCTGCCGCGGAACACCGTCATGGTCCAGGAGAGCTCGACGGCGCGGACGACGCTCCTGCCGTTCGGGCATGATGCGATGGGCTGGACCCGTAGCGGCGGCGGCTCGCTCGGATTCGGCGTGGGCGCCGCCATCGGTGCCAAGATCGCCGTCGGCCGCGAGCGGCCGGTCGTGCTTCACCTCGGCGACGGCGCCTTGACCTACAGCGCGGCGGGCTTCTGGACGATGGCCCGGTACAACACCGCGATCCTCACCGTGATCTCGAACAACGAGACCTATCAGGTCGTGCGGACGAACTGGGCGCGCGAGGTCCCGGACAGCAAGATGGTGCACACCGGCAAATACCCCGGGCTCTACCTCGACGCCCCGGCGATCGACTACGCCGCGCTGGCCCGCTCCCAGGGCGTGGAGGGCGAGACCGTCAAGACGCTGAAAGAGCTCGAGCCGGCTCTCCGGCGCGGTGTCGAGCGGACGACCCGGGAGAACACGCCGTACGTGATCGACGTGAAGGTCGCGCGCGAGGGCGTGGGCGCCGATTCGACCTGGTATCAGGACTGGAAGATGTAGCGCGTCTCCGTGAGCCGGACGGGACCCGCGTCTGGAGCCGTTGTCGCCGCCCGGTGATTCGACGCGACGCTGCGCTCAACCGTGCTTGCGAAGCTCGAGCCGGCCGATCTGTCGCCGGTGCACCTCGTCGGGCCCGTCGGCGAAGCGCAGCGTGCGCGAGTGGGCCCACATGGACGCCAGCGGGAACTCCTGGCTCACCCCGCCGCCGCCGTGGAGCTGCATGGCGCGCTCGACGACCTGCAGCGTCATGTTGGGCACCGCCACCTTGATCTCGGCGATCGCCTGCTTGGCGGCCTTGTTGCCGACGGTGTCCATCATGGAGGCCGCATGCAGGACCAGGAGCCGCGCCTGGTCGATCTCGATGCGCGACTGCGCGATGCGCTCGAGCGTGATGTCGTTCTCGGCGAGGCGCTTGCCGAACGCCACGCGGTTCTGCGAGCGCTTGCACATGAGCTCGAGCGCGCGCTCGGCGACGCCGATCTGGCGCATGCAGTGATGGATGCGGCCGGGGCCCAGGCGGCCCTGGGCGATCTCGAAGCCGCGCCCTTCGCCGAGCAGCATGTTCGAGGCCGGCACGCGGACGTTCTCGAAGACGACCTCGCCGTGGCCGTGGGGCGCGTCGTCGTAGCCGAACACGGTCAGCATGCGGAGGACCTTGATGCCCGGCGTGTCGCGCGGCACCAGGATCATCGACTGCTGCTTGTAGCGATCGGGGTTCTTCGCGTCGGTCTTGCCCATGAAGATGAGGATCTTGCAGCGCGGATCGCCGATGCCCGAGGTCCACCACTTGTGGCCGTTGATGACGTAGTGGTCGCCGTCACGGGCGATCGACGACTCGATGTTGGTCGCATCCGACGAGGCCACCTTCGGCTCGGTCATCGCGAACGCGGAGCGGATCTTGCCTTCGAGCAGAGGCGCGAGCCACTGCTTCTTCTGCTCTTCCGTGCCGTAACGCTCGATGGTCTCCATGTTGCCGGTGTCGGGCGCCGAGCAGTTGAAGGTCTCGGGTGCGATGGGCGACCGGCCCATGATCTCGCAGAGCGGCGCGTACTCGAGATTCGTGAGCCCGGCGCCTCGCTCGCTCTCCGGCAGGAAGAGGTTCCAGAGCCCCCGCTCGCGCGCGGTTGCCTTCAACTCTTCCATGATCGGCGGGATCTGCCATCGGGTGGGCCCGGCGTTGAGCTGGTCGTGGAAGACGTGCTCGCTGGGGTAGATGTACTTGGTCATGAAGTCGGTGAGCTGCTCCATGTACATCTTGGTCTTCTTCGAGTATTCGAATTCCATCGGGCTCTCCTTCGTTCATGGCCGCGCCTCGGCCGGCGCGGCGCGCATCCGGGTCAGTGCTGATAGCGCGGCAGCGTCTTGAGCGGCGAGAAGAACACCGGTCGCGCCATGCGCCCCACCGGGACCTCGATCAGCACGGGCCGGTCCATCTGGATCGCGTCGGCGATGAGCTTGCCCACCTCGGTGGGATCCTTCGCGCGCCGGCCCACGGCGCCATACGCCTCGGCGAGGCGGACGAAGTCCGGGTTGTGGAGCTCCGCCCCGAACTTCCCGCCCCAGTGCTCGTCGAGGTCGCGCGCGACGTTGCCGTACGCGTTGTCGTTGAAGACGACCGCGACCACGTTGATCTGCTGCTGGACGGCCGTCGCCATCTCCTGGGCGTAGTAGAGGAAGCCGCCGTCGCCCGCGATCATGACCACCGGGCGGTTGGGGCAGGCGACCTTGGCGCCGATCGCGGTCGGGTACTCGAAGCCGAGATTGCCGGAGTAGGACGACGTGATGTAGGTCCGCGGGCGGTAGACGGGAAAGAAGGGCCGGGAGAAATAGCCGATCTGCGTCATGCCGGCCACGACGATCGCCTCCTCGGGAATGCCCTGGCGGAGCGAGCGGAGGATCGAGGTGTTCGGCTCCTGCGTCATGAGCCCGGCGACCTTGGCGCGGATCTGCTCGCGCTCGGCCTTGCGCGACTGGCGCGGCTTGGCGCCGGCGCGTAGCCGCTCGAGCAGCTTCTCGAGCGTGGCCTTCGCGTCGCCCGCGAGGCCGAGGGTCTTCTTGTGGTTGCGGCCGATCTCCTCGGCGTCCGCGTCGACCTGGATCACCTGCTGGTCCGGCTTGAACCCGGCGAGCGCGCACCGGCTCCCGACGGCCAGGACGACGTCGGCGGCGTCGAGATAACCCCGCAGGGGGCTCTTGGGAAAGAGCCCGGCGCCCAGCGAGAGATCGCTGGCGTCGCTGATGGCGCCCTTGCCCTCGGCCGTCTCCACGACACCGGCCTGGAGGAGGTCGGCGACCGCGGCGAGTACCTCGTGAGCGCCCGAGAGATGGACGCCGCCACCCGCGTAGATCGCGGCTCGCTCGGCGCGCAGCAGCATCTCAGCCGCGCGATCGATGTCGGCGGCGGGCGCTGCGGGGCGCGGCGGATGCCCGCCCGCCACCAGCGTCACGTCGACCTCTTCTTCCATCGTGTCCCACGGCATGTCGATGGCGACCGGCCGCGGCCGCCCGCTGCGCAGCTGGCCGAAGGCCTCGTGGACGATCCGCGGCGTGTCGGCGACCTCGAGGATGCTCCGGCGCCACTTGGTGGTGCCGGCGAGCGCGTCGAGCTGATTGTCCAGCTCGTGGAGCACGCCGATCTTCTTGCCGATCTGGTTGCGCGGAATCTGTCCCGAGATCATCAGCACGGGCGAGGAGGCGGAGTAGGCGGTGTTGAGGCCGGCGGAGGCGTTGAGCAGGCCGGGACCGGGGACCGCCACCGCGACGCCGATGCCCCCGCCGGCCCGGGCGTAGCCGTCGGCCATATAGCTCGACGAGCCCTCGTGACGCACGGTGATGAAGCGCAGCGGCTCGTCGCGGAACGCTGTGACGATGCCGTAGAGCTGGACTCCGGGGAGGCCGAACGCCACCTGGACGCCTTCCCGGGCGAGAGCTTTCACGATTGCTTCACCACCGGTCATCCGCGCCATCGCCGGGTCCTCACTGTTCGGGTTAGGGTCGCAGGGTATCACGTTGCACCGGTCGGCCGCCCCGGGCCCCTTTGCAGGGGTCTCATCGTACACTACCGCCCGATGCCCGAGCTTCCCGAGGTCGAAGCCGCCCGCCGCTTGCTCGCCCGCGCCGCGGTCGGGCGGCGAATCGTCGCCGTCCGCTGCGCGCACGACCCCATCGTGTTCCAGGGCGTGAGCCCGGCGCGCGTACGGCGTGCCCTACTCGGTCGCCGAGTGGTCGCGGCGCGCCGCCACGGCAAGCACCTCTGGCTCGAGCTCGACCGCCGGCCCTGGCCGTGCTTTCACTTCGGGATGGCCGGCGGGATCGAGGTCCGGGGCCGCCGCCGCGGCCGGCTCGTGACAGAGGGCCGCCGGGCGCATGAGGGTCGCTGGCCGCCGCGCTTTCTCAAGCTGCAGCTGGTGCTCGACGACGGCGGCGAGGTCGCGTTTCGCGACGCGCGGCGACTCGGCCGTATGCGCCTGCGCCACGATCCGGCGGCCGAGCCGCCGATCAGCCTGCTCGGCTTCGACGCCCTCCGCGACCTGCCGCCGGTCCGCCAGCTCGGCATGCTCTTCGGCGAGCGGGCGGCGCCGGTGAAGGCCGTGCTGCTCGATCAGTCCTTCTCGGCGGGCGTCGGGAACTGGATCGCCGACGAGGTGCTGTACCAGGCCCGTATCGACCCCCGCCGGCGCGCGCACACCCTCACGGTGGCGGAAGTCGGACGGCTCCGCGCCCGGCTGCGCGCGGTCGTGACGACGGCCGTTCGCGTCGGCGCCGACAGCGACCGGTTCCCGACGCAATGGCTCTTTCACCGGCGCTGGAGCAAGCGCGCCCGCAGTCCGGTGACCGTGCGCGGCGAGCGTATTCGCTATCTCACCGTCGGGGGGCGGACGACGGCTTGGGTCGCCGAGGTCCAGCGGTGAGCGTCACGGCCTACGCGGGCGGCGCCGGTCGGGGGTCGGGTTAACGGGCGGGGTCGCGCGACCACGCGGCACGCGCCCGCCGACCCTTCGCGGCTGGGCTCCACCATGCGCATTGGGTCCGTCGTCGCTCGAAGGGAACGGGTCGCGCTGACCCCGCCCGTCAACCCGACCCCCGGCCGGCGGCGACCCGTGTAGACGATGACGACGCGGCGGCGTAGGATGGCGGGCGTTTTGGGGGGAAGGGTTGATGGTGGGGGGGAGGGGTTGATGGGGAATATTTCGCCGGTTCATCTCATGCGATGGATCGAGGAGAACAAGGGGCTGTTCGGCGGGCCGGTGGCGAACAAGGAAGTGTTTCCGGAGAGCGAGTTCATCTACCAGATCGTGCGGGGGCCGAACGCGCGGAACGACTTCCACATCGATCCGGGCGACGAGATCTTCTATCAGCTCGAGGGCGACATCACGGTGCGGTGCATCGACGCCGATGGCAAGCCGCTCGACATCCGGGTGCGTGAGGGTGAAGTCATGCTCTGCCGCGCGGGCACGCCGCACTGCCCGATCCGCCCACCGGACACCTGGGGGCTCGTCATCGAGCGCAAGCGCCGGCCCGACGAGCTCGACCGGCTCGCGTGGTTCTGCGACGGCTGCGGCGGCAAGCTCCACGAGGCGACGTTCTCGGTCGCGAACATCGAGGTGGAGCTCCGCGACGTCATCCAGCGGTTCAACGGGAGCGCGGCGCTGCGAACCTGTCAGACGTGCGGCGCCGTGCTCCCCGTCCCCGCCGGGGCCTGATCCGCTCCGATCCGGGCGCCGTCGGCCGCGGCCCGGCCGCGGCGCCTACGCGCCGACGTCGGTGTACTTCACGTCGCAGCGATAGGTCTTGTATTCACCCACGAAGAACGGCTGGAGCGGCGCCATGATCTCCCGGTAGAGCGCTCCCTGCTCGTAGGCCTGCATGTCCGCGAGGTTGTCCCACAGGCTCACCGCGAAGCCCGTGTCCTTGTCGGCCGCGTCCTGGGCCAGCCAGCGGCCGCGCAGCCCTTTGAGGTTCTTGCCCTTGGTGAGGACGTTCTCCCGATAGGTACGCTCGAACTGGCCCCAAGCACCGGCCCGAAGCTTGCCCCACGTAATGCGGATCACCATGACCGGCCTCCTTGAAGACGCCACCGTTACCCGTGGCGGTACGATGATTTGACGTCTGTCGCGCTGGCTTAGCCAGGACCACCCCCGAGGAGAGTCGCGCCTATTAGGCGCCTGGCGCTTCGGGCGAGGTGGTTTCCGCGGGATCGAACTCCACGCGCTCCCACATCGCCTCGGCGCCGGGCCATCCGCCCAGGACTTTCGCGAGCTGGCTCGCATCCTGGATGGGCCCGTGCTCGGCCCGAAACTTGAGAATGGCCCGGACCTGTTCGGGTCCGATACCCGGAAGCTCGAGTAACTCCGCCGGATTCGCGAGATTGATCCTCACCCTGTCTGACATGGGCGCCTCCTTCCTCAAACGAACGCCCGTCACTCGAACATGGGACGCATGAAGCTGCGCTCGAAGCTCACCACGCATCGCGTTTCCTCCGCAAAGCGCCATGCCGCCAGCGCGACCTCGTCTTGCTTGACGGCGGTGCGGTAGCGCTCGTACTCGGCGAGCGACGGAAAGCTGAACAGCTGAACCGCGATGTTGTTCGGGCCCTCGTGCGGAAGAAAGGTGCCGTGGTGCGTGCCGCCGTACTTGGCGGCCAGGGGCATGATCATACGGCTGTACGTCTCGAACTCCGCGAGCCGGTAGGGATCGATGACGTCGCGAAGGTGGCACGTGATCACGGCGCCTCCTCTATCCGGGGCCGGTCAGCGGCCGAAGTTGTCGATGAGGAAGCGTGAGATGCTGTGGCGCGACGGGAGCCCGGGCAGGCTCGCGCAGGGGAACCAGCGGGCGTCCTCCAGCTCCTCCGGATCGACCCGGATCTCGCCCCCCGCGTAGGTGGCGACGAAGCCGACCATGAGCTGGCTCGGGAAGGGCCAGTTCTGGCTCCCGACGTAGGTGATGTCCTTCACCTCCACGCCGACCTCTTCCTTCACCTCTCGCGCGACCGCGCCCTCGAGCGACTCGCCGTTGTCGACGAAGCCGGCGACGAGCGCGTAGCGGTTGGGCGCCCACATGGCCTTGCGCGCGAGCAGCACGCGGTCGCCGTCGCGCACGACGACGATGACCGCCGGGTGCAGGTGGGGATAGTGCTCGTACCTGCAGCGCGGGCAGCGCTTGCCCCATTCCCCGGGGAGGCGCTCGGTGCCGTCGCCGCAGCGGGGACAGAAGCCGCTCGTCGACTCCCACCAGAGGGCCTGCATGGCCATGCCGCCGAGCGAGAGGAGGTCGTCGGGCAGGCGCGTGCCCTGCATCGGCACGAGCGTTTCCCCCTGGAACTCCTCCGGCACGGCGGCGTCCCGCGGCAGCGCCGCGACCCAGCACTCGGTGGCGCCGAGCGTCCCCAGCCAGAGCGGCTCGCCGAGCATGCCGTCGAGCTTCGCCGGGCGCTCGCCCGTGGGCAGCCGGAAGCTCTCGCCCTCCCGGACGACGATCAGGTTCTGGTCCTGGACGATGAGCCAGTTGCCGCGCTCGTTCGGCGGCTTCATGCCGCGCTTGGCCGGAACGAAGGCGCCGCGCAGGCAATCGCGGTTGAAGGGGAGATAGACGGTGAGCGGCGTGGTCACGAGCCGAGAAGCCCCACGTCCACCGGCGCTCCCGCGCGCAACGCCGCCGCGGCGCGGCCGGAGGCCGGCGCGTCGGCGCCGAGCTTCTGGAGGGCGGGCATCACCTCGCGCGCGAAGAGACGCATGTTCCGCTCGGCGTCCTCGTAGGGCATGCCGGCGTAGCTGAACACGCCGACGTAATGGCTGTTGCCAGTGCGCGTGTGGATGTCGAGGATCTTCTCGTAGCACTGCGCCGGCGTCCCCCAGACCTGGAGGTTCATGAAGTAGTCGATCACGGTGTCGGTCCCGTACTGCGCGATCTTCTCCGCCATCTTGCCGTAGTACTCGTAGCCCTTGGTCCTGGCGAGATGATCGCCCTGGAACTGGTAGTGGTCGAGGACGGTCTGGTAGTAACCGCCGATGTAGCGTCGCGCCATCTGCGCGGCGCGCTCGGCGCTCTCGTCACAGAACGTCCAGCCGGCCGAGACCGGCGGCGGCGCGTCGGCGCCGTTCACCTCGCGGTAGATCGAGCGGTACGCATCCAGCTCCTTGGCGACTTCCTTCCAGGGCTTCTGCGGGATGATGAGAATCCCGACGCCGAGCTTCGCCATGACCGGCAGCGACTCGGGTGAGACGGCGGCGGCGTACGTGCGGCCGCGGAACGACTTGAACGGCGCCGGCCGGATCGCCGCGCGCGGCTGGCTGATGAAGCGCCCGCTGTACTCGCAGTACCCGGTCTCGAGCCCGCCCAACAGCATCTCGGCGGACTCGACGAATCGCCCTCGCGACTCGTCCATCGAGAGGCGGAAACCGTCGAACTCGACCTTGCCGGCGCCGCGCCCGAGGCCCAGGATGAGCCGGCCGCCGGAGATGTTGTCGAGCATCGCCACTTCCTCGGCGACCCGCATCGGGTCGTGCCACGGCAGCACCACCACCATCGAGCCGAGCCGGGCGCGCTCGGTGCGCCCGGCCATGTACGTCAGGAACTGGAGCACGTCCGGGCACATCGTGTAGTCGGTGAAGTGGTGCTCGACGCCCCAGATCGACTCGAAGCCGAGCGGCTCGGCGAGGTCGGCGAGCCTCAGCTCATTGCGGTAGACCTCACGGTCCGTTTGCGCCTTGCCGGGGTTCTGGAAGACAGCCGCCATTCCGACGTGCATGGGACGCTCCCCTTTCGCCGTTGTATTATTGCCCCGATGAGCCCATTCGATCCAGCCCCCTTCGTCGAGAGGCGGCAGCGCTTCGCGGCGGCGATCGGCGACGCGCTGGCGATCGTCCCCGGCGCCCGGGAGCTCCGGCGCAACGGGGACGTCAACTACGAGTTCCGCCAGGCCTCCGACTTCTTCTTCCTGACCGGGTTCGACGAGCCCGACGCCGTCGCCGTCTTCAACCCGGCGGACGCCAAGGAGCGGTTCGTCCTCTTCGTCCGTCCGCGCGACCGCGAGTCGGAGATCTGGACCGGCCGGCGGGCCGGGGTCGAGGGCGCCATCGCGACCTACGGCGCCGACGCCGCCTACACGATCGACCGGCTCGACGAGAAGCTCCGCGAGTACATGGTCGACCGCCCCGTGGTCTTCTATCGCCTGGGCAGCGGCGCGTTCGACGGCCGGGTGACGCGACTGGTCGCGGACCTGCGGGCGGCGCGGGCCCGCGGCCACGCCGCCCCCGTGCGGATCGAGGACCCCGGGCCGCTCCTCCACGAGCTACGTCTGCGCCGCTCACCGGCCGAGCTCCTGCGCCACCGCCGGGCCTGCGAGATCAGCCGCGACGCGCACACCGAGGCGATGCGCTATGCGCGGCCGGGCCTCCACGAGTACCAGGTGCAGGCGGCGCTCGAATACGTCTTCCGCGTCAACGGCTCACCGCGCAACGGCTACCCGTCGATCGTCGCCTCGGGCCCCAATGCGTGCATCCTCCACTACAACGAGAACAACCGCCGCATGGAAGACGGCGACCTACTGCTGATCGACGCCGGGTGCGAGTGGGGCTACCACTCCGCGGACATCACGCGGACGTTCCCGGTCAACGGCCGGTTCACGGCCGCCCAGCGCGCGGTCTACGAGATTGTCCTGCGCGCGCAGCTGGCGGGGATCGCCGCCGCGCGGCCCGGCAACCGCTACGAGGCGATCCACGAGGCGGCGCGGCGCGTCCTGGTCGAGGGGCTCGTCGCGCTCGGCGCGCTGCCGCGGGGGGTCGCGGAATCGCTCGCGATGCACCACTACCGCGAGTTCTACATGCACGGCACCGGTCACTGGCTCGGCATGGACGTGCACGACGTCGGCGACTACAAGATCGACCGCAAGTCCCGCGTGCTCGAGCCCGGCATGGTCCTGACGGTGGAGCCGGGGCTCTACTTCGACCCCGACCGGGAGACGGTCACGTACCACCTGCGGGAATACAGCGAGGACGAGATGTGGGAGCGCCGCCTCCGCTTCGGCGCCGCGGCCGCCAAGAAGATGGAGGACGAGGAGAAGGCGAAAGTCGGAACGATCGTCCACCCCGTGCCGAAGGAGCTGCGCGGGATCGGCATCCGTATCGAGGACGACGTGCTGATCACGCCGGACGGCTGTGACGTGCTCACCGCGGGCACCCCGAAGACGGTGGACGAAATCGAGCGCACCTGCGCCGAGACGCCGCGGCTGCCGCGCTCCTGACGCACCTCCGGGTTGGAGCGCCGGTCCTCAAGGCGGCAGGCGTGGGACCGGTCAGCGGCCGAGCTGGTGTCGAAGCGCGACCTCCAGGGTCGGATAGCGGAATGTAAAGCCGGTCGCCTGGAGCCGCACCGGCATCACTCGCTGGCTCGAGAGCAGTAGCTCGTCGGCCATCTCGCCGAGGGCGAGGCGCGCGGCGAACGCGGGCATCGGCACGAATGTCGGGCGTCCCAGCACGCGCCCGAGCGTCCGTGTGAACTCGGCATTGGTCACGGGCGTGGGCGCGACCGCGTTGACCGGTCCGCGCAGGGCATCGGTCGCGAGCGCGTGGCGGAGCGCGCCGATCGCGTCGTCGAGGGCGATCCAGCTCATCCACTGGGCGCCGCCGCCGATGACGCCGCCCAGGCCCAGCCGGAACGGCATCAGCATCTTGGCGAGCGCCCCGCCGGCGGGGCTCAGCACGATGCCGAGCCTGAGCGTGACAACGCGAATGCCGCGCAGGATCGCCGCCGCGCTGGCCGCTTCCCACTCGCGGCCGACGTCGGCGAGGAATCCCACGCCCGGCCCGCTCTCCTCGCTCAGGACCTCGCCGCCGCGACTGCCGTAGTAGCCGATCGCGGAGGCGCAGACGAGAACGGCCGGTGGCTTCGCCAGGCGGGTGAGCGTCTCGATCAGGCGGCGTGTGGCGCCCACGCGGCTCTCGCGAATGCGCTGCTTCTTCGCCAAGGTCCACCGGCCGCCCGCGATGCTCTCACCGGCGAGGTGAACGACGGCGTCGCCGATCGCCGGTCCAGGAGGACTGATCGCTCCGGACGCTGGGTCCCAGCGAAGCACATCCTCGCCCGGCCGGGGCTCGCGCCGTACGAGCGGGACGACCCCGTGGCCACCCGCCTCGAGAGACGAGACCAGCGCCGAGCCGAGCAGGCCGCTCGAGCCGGTGACGGCGACGATCACGCCATTGCGCCGCCGTCGACCGTGTAGAGCGCGCCGGTGATGTACGTCGCGTCGGAGCTCGCCAGGAACACGACGAGCGCGGCGACCTCTTCGGGAGCACCGTAGCGGCGCATCGGGATGGTGGCGGTGAGCTTTGCGCGCTTGACCTCGGTCTCGAGCTGCTCGGCCATCGGCGTCTCGATCGGCGCCGGGCACACGGCGTTGACGCGGATGCCGTGGCGCGCCAGCTCGAGTGACGCGGCGCGCGTCATCCCGACGACGGCGTGCTTGCTCGCCGTGTAGGCGATGATGTTCGGCGAGCCGCGAAGCCCCGCGATCGACGCGGTGTTGACGATGGCGCCTCCGCCGCGCGCGCGCATCAGCGGCGCCACCACCTTCATGCCGAGCCATACGGCTTTCAGGTTCACGGCGATCACGCGGTCGAACGTTTCCTCCGGATAGTCGACGAGCGGCTTCAGCGCGCCGAGGATCCCGGCGTTGTTGAAGAAGACGTCGATCCCTCCGAAGCGCTTCACGGCGGCATCGGCGTAGCGCTCGACGTCGGCGAGCCTGGTCACGTCGGCTTCGACGGCGAGCACCTCGCCGCCCGCCGTCTCGACTGTGGCCACGGTCCGGGGGAGCGCTGCTCCGGCGAGGTCGACGAGGACGACGCGAGCGCCCTCAGACGCGAAACGCACGGCCGCGGCGCGGCCGATACCACCAGCGCCGCCGGTGATGACCACGACCTTGCCGGCGAATCGCCGATCCATGTCAGGCGCCCATCTTGCTCTTGGCGCCGACTCGACGCAAGCTTGGGGCACGATGACCGAAGACGAAGGGCTGAGAGCGCTGGTGGGGCCCGATGACGCAGCGGCGGCGCGGGCCGAGGCGGCGCTGTGGGAGATATGGCACCGCTCCGGCGACCGCGAGGTGGACACGCTCCTGCACGAAGGAATGGCCGTGATGGAGCGCCGGGATCTCGCGGGCGCCGAGGCGATCTTCGCGCGCGTGATCGCGCAGGCGCCCGAGTTCGCGGAGGGCTGGAACAAGCGCGCGACGGTCCGCTACGTGGCCGAGAACTACGAAGGCTCGATCGATGACTGCGAGGAGACGCTCAAGCGGAAGCCGCACCACTTCGGCGCGCTGTCGGGGCAGGGGCTCTGCTACATGGCGCTCGGCCGCCCCCGCGAGGCGGCGGCGGTGTTCCGGCGCGCTCTCGGCGTGCATCCCCGTCTCCGGAGCGTTCGGCACAACCTCGCCACCGCGCTGAGCGAAGCTGTCCGCGGTAACGGTCACTAGCTTGGAGCCTGTGCGCCCGGCGGGTGCGGTGGGGTAGGGGTCCCCGGACCACGCGGCGCGCGTGCGTTGCCCCGCGGTGGCTGGGCTCCATCCGGGTGCGCGACTCTCGTCGCCGCATCTCGGGAACGGGTCCGGAGGACCCCTACCCACCGCACCCGCCGGGCGCACAGGCTCCGCCCTTGGCGACTTTCAATGGTTTGGAGGAGGAGGCGGAAGGCGGGTCAGCTCCTGTAGTCGCGGTGCCAGAGTTGGATGTAGTCGCGGGCGTTTTTCAGGATGTCTTCCAGCTCGGCGGGGTCCATCTTCCGCACGGGCTTGGCCGGCACACCCATGACGAGCCAGCCGGCGGGCACGACCTTCCCGGGCGGCACCAGCGCGCCCGCACCGACCTGCGCCCCTTCCTCGATCACCGCGCCATCGAGGACGACGGCGCCGATGCCGATGCGCACGTTGTTCATGACCTGGCAGGCGTGGACGACCGCGCGGTGGCCGATCGTGACGTTGTCGCCGACGATGCACGGGAACTGCAGCGTCACGTGCAGCACCGAACTGTCCTGGACGTTCGAGTTCCGTCCGAGGGTCACGTAGTTGTCCTGGTCGCCCCGCAACACGGCGAAGGGCCAGACGGACGCGCCGGCCGCGATCGTCACGTCGCCGATCACGGCCGCCTGCGGGTCGACGTACGCGGCGGGATCGATGCGCGGCCTGCGGCCCGGCACCTCGCGGATCATGAGACGGTTGGTCGCGCGCGCATCGTGGGCTGCCCTCCCGCGGTGGAAAACCCGCGAGTGGGATTATACTGGCGCGCGCACGGGAGGAGACCGAGGGAGATGATCTCGCAGACCGCCGAGGTCCGCGAAGCCCACCGATTCGACGCGGCCGCGCTGGAGCGCTACATGCGCGAGCACGTCGAGGGCTTCAGCGGCTCGCTCGAGGTGCGCCAGTTCCGGGGCGGCCAGTCCAACCCGACCTATCATGTCGCCGCCGGCGGCCGGGAGTACGTGCTGCGCCGCAAGCCGCCGGGCAAGCTGCTGCCGTCCGCGCACGCGGTCGACCGGGAGTATCGGGTCATCACCGCGCTCGGCACGACGGGCTTTCCGGTGCCGCGCACGTTCGCGCTCTGTGAGGACGACACGATCATCGGCACCGCGTTCTACGTCATGGACTGCGTGCACGGGCGCATCTTCACCGACCCGGCGATCCCGGACGTGTCGCTCCGCGAGCGGCGCCTCATCTACGATTCGCTCATCGACGTCCTCGCGCGGCTGCACACGTCGGACTGGCAGGCGCTCGGTCTCGCGGACTTCGGGCGACCCGGCAACTACTTCGCGCGCCAGATCCATCGCTGGACGCAGCAGTACCGCGCCTCGGAGACGGAGAAGATCGAGTCGATGGAGCGTCTCATCCCGTGGCTGCCCGCGCACATCCCGCCGGGCGACGAGACGGCGCTCGTCCACGGCGACTTCAGGCTCGGGAACGTCGTCATTCATCCGACCGAGCCGCGCGTCGTCGCCGTGCTCGACTGGGAGCTGTCGACGCTCGGCCACCCGCTCGCCGACCTCGCATACTATTGCCTGCCGTACCGGTTCACGCGCGAGTGGGAGGGGCTGGCGGACAAGAACCTGGCGGAGCTCGGCATCCCGCCGGAGCAGGAGTACGTCGCCGCCTACTGCGCGCGCGCCGGACGCGCCGCGATCGCCGACTGGGAGTTTTGCCTCGCGTTCGCCATGTTCCGGCTGGCGGCCATCGCGCAGGGCATCATGGGGCGCGTGGTCGCCGGCACCGCGAACGACCCGAACGCGCAGGAGCGTGGCCGGCGCGCGCGCCCGCTCGCCGACTCCGCCTGGGCCCTCGTTCGGTGACGGCCAGCCACTTGAGGCGCATCGGCGCCGCATCGTGAGCGTCGCCTGGCCTCAGTAGTCGTAGAGATGCTCGATGGTCACGCCGCGGCCCGGCAGCTCGGCCAGGATCGCGTGCAACGAGCGTACCGGCGCTCTCACGGCGATCCGCATCCCGGCGGGATTCGTCAGAATCGCCTCGCTGAACAATAGCCTCCCGGTCGCGAGACTATAGTCCCAGCCGCGAGGCGCGATTGCCGTCAGCAGTATCTCGTCGTTCCCGGCGAAGTCGCGAAACCGCACGCCCTGCTTCGCCAGCGCCGTGACCACCCGCGTGAAGGGCCCGTACCGAGGGAGCGTGACGATGTAGGACCGGGGGCCGACCGCCTTGACCTTCCGGACCCTGTCGTCGGCGAAGATCCGTTCGGGAGCGTCGTCGATCCACGCGTGGATGACGAGGTCCTCAGGCTTGTAACCGGCGCCGGTGCTCCACCGGATGATCGATCCGTACGCCGCCTTCACCGCGTACTCGGCGCTCAGGGCGAATCGCCGTTCCCACTTCCGGACGACGTCGGGCCCCCAGAGGGGCGTCTCCCTCCACAGGGCCGTGAGCTTGCCCGCGAACGGAAATTCGTACCACGGGGTCGTGTGCATGAACTCCGCGTACTCGTGCGCCGTCGTGCGCGCGAAGACGTCCTCGTCGGTGTGATAGAAGGCGATTCCCTCCGTGACCACGCCGACCGTGTTCTCGTATCCACCCTTGACGGCGTTCTCCATCGAGAAGCTCAGGCCGATGACGCCGAGCATGAGATGGACGCCGGCGTCGAACGGGTACACACGCCTGGTCGCCCGGCAGACCTGCTCGTAGTAACGCCAGTACTGCCGGAGAGCGGCGAAGTAGGGGAACTGGCTGGGAGCGCGAGATCTGACGAACGACGCGTATTCCTCGGTGCTGTAGACGATGTACCACTCGGGCAGGGTGAGGTAGGTCGACGCCGCGCCGCGGAAGTAGCCCTGCACGTCTGCGGTGACGCGCAGGAGGTCCGCCGAGCGTGGCGTCGGTTGGGTTCGAACACTGAAGCAGTTGGCGCCGATGAACCGCGCGGGAGCGGCGAGGGCGATCAGGCCGAGAACGGCCGCGCTCACGGCCGCGACTCCGACAAGGGTCCTGACGCGACCGCGGCGTCGGGACCTACGCCGCACTACGGGAGTGGCGGGCCCTTGCGGAACCCAAACACGAGCGCGATCGCGGCGAGCACGACGTGGGGCAGGTTCACCAGGAAGTTCGCCAGGCTGAAATCGGGCGTGCCCACGCCCTGCGTGAAGATGCTGAGATCCAGGAGCCCTCGTCCCTGCGTGAGGCCGACCACCGCGTCCAGCCCGTAAAGGATGCCGATCCACTGCAGATACGTGCGGATCGAGCCCGGCCCGCCTATCGCCACCACCCCACCGGCGATCCCCGAGAGCAAGTGGACGATGTCGCCGATCGGATCGATCTTGAACAAGCCGAAGAGGTAGCCCCGGGCGTCCGTGAGTCCTGGGGTGTGCGTGATGAGGAAGATGCCCACGAACCCCGCGGTGTACACCCAGGCGAGCGTCTTGAGCACCGTCTCGTCTCCTCCGGAGCGAGGATGCTGCCCGACCGTTTTATATCACGGCCGGTGACAGAACCGGGTCGTGAGCTGTCTCACGGCGCTCTCCGCCCTGGCGGCCATCGCCGCCAGGGCGGAGATGAGGCTCACCTACAGCGCGATGTGCCTCGTAACACGACTCATCGACGACGTGATCAGCGCTCGCCTGCGGCTGACGTCAGGTCGGCCTGTGCCCGACCGCCGGCGTTCGTCTCGGCCACCGTCGGCGGTGCCGGGGCGGCGGCGGCCAGTTTGCGGAACTCGAGATGGACGCGGCGATTGAGCTCCTGGCATTCCTTGCCAGGCTCGTCGCACAGTGCACCCTCCTGGCCCATCGTCACCAGCTTGATCGCGGTCTGGGGGACGCCGAGGTCGATGAGAAACTGCTTGACCGCTTCCGCGCGCCGCTGAGCGAGGACCCGGTTGTACTCGGCCGGTCCCTGGCGGTCGGCATAGCCCTGGACGAGCACCACCCAGGCGTTGGTCAGATCCATGAACCCCGTCGTCTCCTGGAGCACGCGGGCGGCGTCGGCACGCAGACGCGTGCTCTTGAAGTCGAAGTAGACGTCGGCGTGGAAGACGCCGGCCGGTGGCGCCGGGATCACGGCGCGGGGGCGTGTCGGCTCCCCGGCCTGCTTCCCCGTGACGGCGCTCGTCCCGGGCGCCGCCTCCACCCCGTGCGTGCGAACCCAATACGTCCCGACTGCTCCGGCGGCCACCGCCAGGAGAATCCCGACGAGGATCACCAGCTCCATCACCCCACCGTGCTCTTTCGTCCGCTGCTGCGTGTCGGCCATTGCCCTGTCCTTTCTGGCTCGAGACGTCTTCACGTCTCGGTGATCGGGTCGCCGTTTTCCGCCCTGTGCGGCCGGCGCCCGCTCGAGATCCCAGAGCAACGCTCACGCCACGCCAGACGAAGAGGCGGGGAGCGCGGGATTGCAGCGAGTTCAGAGACTTGGCCAGCGGAAGCGATGGAGGGCCGAGCGGCGCGACGCGGGGAATCCCCGCATCCCCGCATCAGCCCGGCGGTTTGCCTCGAGGCCTCGCGGAGGTGTCAGGTCTTGGTGGGGGAGAGCGGCGGTCGAAGTCCTGGCGGACGAGGAGCTCCAGAGATCGGAAGTGTCGCTCCGGTAGGTTCTTGAAACGTCTTCGGCACGCGGCGATCGCGTCATCGGGAGAGCTGAATCCCGCGACGACTCTCACCAGGTGCTCGGCGTACTCGCGCAGTTTCAGCTCCACCGTACGACCGAGCGCCGGGTCGCCGGCCAGCGCCCGGGCGGCCTTGGCCCGGTCGCCGCCCGATTCCACCAGCGCTCGAAACCCGAGGCCCTTGAGTCGCTGAGTCACCGTGCTCCGGTCCCATCCCAGCGCGCGCGCGGTCGCCTGCATGTCGAAGCCATGCTGGCGCAGAGCGTCGAGAACGGTGTCGTCGCCGCCGGAGTCGTCTCTGCCGGGCTCGCGGGACGGAAGCCGCAGGTCTTCGACCGCGATGGAGGCTCCGTCCGCGAGGGCCAGGGCTTGGCGGAGGCAATTTTGCAGCTCGCGGGCGTTGCCTGGCCAGTCACCCCGATCGAGCGCGGCGAGCGCGGCATCCGACAGCGGCAGGCGCGGGCGCCCGACCTCGGAGGCGGCCTCTTGAACGAAGCGAGCGGCCAGGAGCGGAATGTCCCGCCTCCGCTCGCGGAGCGGGGGCAGCCGCAAGACGAGCCCCTTCAGCCGGAAGTAGAGATCCTCGCGGAACCAGCCTTCGGCGATGGCCCGCTCGAGATCCCGGTTGCTGGCGGCGACCACGCGAACGTCGACGGTCGTGGGACGGGTCGCCCCGACCCGATGAAAGCTCTTGTCCTGCAGGACCCGAAGCAGCTTGCTCTGGTGCTCGGGGCGCAGCTCACCGACCTCGTCGAGAAAGATCGTTCCCCGGTGCGCCTGCTCGAAGAGTCCTTTCCTGTCGCCAACGGCGCCCGTGAAGCTACCCCTGACGTGCCCGAACATCTCGCTCTCGAACAGGTCAGCCGGGATCGCCGCCATGTTGACCGCCACGAAGGGTCCGTCGGCGCGGGGGCTCAGGCGGTGGACCGCCCGGGCGAAGAGCTCCTTGCCCGTGCCGGGCTCTCCAGTGACGAGGATAGGCAGAAGAGAAGAGCGAGCCGCCTTCTCGAGGTCCCGGAACGCCGCCAGAAGGGCTGGATCGCGGGTGACGACGCCCACACGCTCGCACTCGCGGCGTAGCCGCTCCTGCTCGACGTCGCTGAGCGGGACCGGGCCGCGGTCGTCGAGCGTTTTCGACTCGCGTTCCAGTCGCTCGAGCCGAGCGCGCGTCTGCTCTTCCTGGGCTCGAGCCGCCGCGAGCTGCGCACGCAATCCATCCTCGGCACCTGTCGATCGGGCGACCGCGGCCCGCGCGACCTCGAGGTCCTCCTCGAGGCCTTCGACCGATGATTCTTGACGCACGAGGGCCTCGCGGATCGCCGCGACCTCGCCCTCGAGGCGCCGGATCCGGTGCGCCGACGTGAGCTGGTTCCAGAGCAGCGCGCTCGCCGAGGACACGAGCACCGCCACCAGCGGCATCGCCAGAGGCAGCAGGACGCCGAACAGCGATGCGGAGAGCGAGAGGACCGCGGCGTAGCCGAGCACCAGCGCGACGGTCCCGATCGTCGCCTTCCACGGCCGGAGCGACAGCCAGAGCCATACCGCCAGCCCGGCGAGGAGAACGGTGCCGAGCACCGCCCATGCGGCCGGCGTCTCTCTCAGCCAGGCGCGCATCAGCACGGTGTTGAGGAGATTCGCCTGGAGGATGATCCGATCCTTCCCGGGCGTCGGCTCGCCGAGGAAGAGCACGATCCGCTCAGCGACGAGTCGCGGAAGGATCTCGGGCTGTCGCTCCTCGATCGGTGTCCAGATCTCGGCAACAGTGACGACGTTGAGGCCCCGAGGGAGCTCGGAACCGGCGGAGCGGACCAGCGTTCGTCCGTGTCGATCGACGGGGATTCGATCGACGTCGACCTTCGTGAAGGCAGTGGCCAGCGCGAGCCCGTACGCCGGCACGCCTCGATCGCCGAGCCGAACGAAGAGCGGGACTCGCCGGATCACTCCGTCGGGGTCGGGCAGGGCGAGCGTGTGCCCGATGCCGTTCGCGTACTGGGCGAGTCCCGGCAGCGACCCGGGGAGCGGTCGCGCTTCCGGAAATTCCCGCGAAGCCGCGGCCAGCACCGGCCAGGACCGGTGCCCCGGCAGCGCCGGAGTGGCCGCGCCGTCCCCGCGACCGGCGGGCGCGCCTTGGGAGAGCTCGAGCGCGATCGGGACCACGACGTTCCCGGCGAGCGCGATTGCCTGGCTCAGGAGCGCGTCACTGGACGCGCCGCCTCGGCCCGGTACGCTCGGTTGTCCCAGCGGGGTGTCGAGCCCGACGACGGCGGCCCCGGCACCCGACAGGCTCGTGATGAGCCGGGCGACGACGGCGCGGTCCCACGCGCCGGCACCGAACCGGGCCTCGCTCGCCGGGTCGCGGACGACGACGACCAACCCCGAGCTCACCGGTGCGCGCGCGCGTATCCATCTGTCGTACGCCGACCACTCGAGCGCGGTGACCCCGGCGCCGCCGAGCGTTAAAACGCTGACGGCCACCAGAGCGGCGGCGAGACCGATCACCGCGGCCAGCGCCACGGTCCTCATCGCGGGTGTTCGGGCTAGGGACGGGCCGGCGCGGCGCCGCCCTCGACCGCGGCCAACAGCTCCTGAAGGAGCCGCTGGGCGTCTTCGTGGGGCGTGGCCCTCAAGAGGCTGATGGCGCGCGCCGTGTCCTTCGGCACACCGAGGCCGCCCGCGTAGAATCTCGCGAGGGCGATCCTGGGCCGGGCCTGGCCCTCGTCCGCAGCGGTCTTGAAGTAATGCAGGATTCGTCCATCGTGCGCGGCTAACTGTCCAGGGACGCCGCCGGTGTAGAGGGTCTCGAGAAGCGCCCGCGCGGGCTCGCTGAACGCCGAGGCTTCTCGAATCAGCACCGGCACCGCGTCCCGGCCCCGTCCCTGCCGCAAGAGCGCGGCGCCGACCGTGTCATCGTCACCGTTTCGAGCCAGCCCGGGGAACTCGCTCCAGAGCGCGCCGCGATAGTCCCGAAACGCCTGTTCGACGGCCTGACGCTCGGCCGGCGTCCGCCTGATCCGACCCAGAGCGACTTGTCGCAGCTCGCCGAGCGCTCCTTCGGCCTCGCGGACGCCTTGATCGGCGGCGCGGATCCACCAAGCGATCGCCAGCGCCGTATCGGGCTCGACGCCGGAGCCCCTGGCGTATGCGGTACCCGCGAAGAATTGAGCCCGGGCGTGTCCGGTACGCGCCGCCGCCAGGAATTCCGGCATCGCCTCGGCGTCCCGATGGGTCAGCTTCAGCACGAGGGCCAGGTTGTACCGCGCATCGGCGTGATCGGGGCTACGGGCGAGGACCTGCCGGTACGCATCGATCGCGCCAGCCAGATCTCCCAGCGTGTACCGCACCAGCCCGAGGCTGTAGAGCGCCTGGATGAGGTCGGGCTGCCGCTGGAGAGCTTCTTCGAGCTCGGGGCGCGCGGATGCCCAGTCTTGCTTGGCCATGAGCGTCGTCGCGAGGACGAGTCGAGCCCGGACGGCATCGGGATGCTGGCGCAGCAGGGCGCGGAGCTCCTCGATCGCCCCGTCCAGATCGCCCATCCCGTAAAGAGCCAGCCCGAGGCTCGTCCTGGCCTCGACCAGCCCGGGCTGGAGACGCACCGCCTCGCGCAGAGGCAGCGTGGCCGCCGCCATCTCACCGCGGGCGATCAGCGCGTGTCCTTGCACCAGACGCTCCTGCGCCTGGGCCTCTCGTGCGTTCTGATCAGCCTGCGCGGCGCGTCCGGGGGCGGCTCTGCTCCCGGTGGCCGGCGGGCTCGGGGCGGTCGCGGTCGCGCATCCGCACTCGATCAAGGCGAGCAGCGCGAGGCCGGCGGTGGTGAGACGCATAGGCAACTTCTGATATTAGCAAAGCGTCTATTCGCAAAGCGTCGCGGATGTCTTCTCGAGGGGATCGGATCGAGCGAGAGGCGGGCGCGGAATGTCGTCGCGCCGTCCCGGGAGCGCGCTCGCGAGACGGCGCGACGACTTGCTCCGTCGATCGGTCTAGTGGTACGCCTCGAAGAGCCCCGCGGCGCCCTGGCCGCCGCCGACGCACATGGTCACCACGCCGTAGCGCGCCTTGCGCCGGAGCATCTCGTTGGCGATGGTGCCGACCATGCGGGAGCCCGTCATGCCGAACGGATGCCCGATCGAGATCGAGCCGCCGTTGACGTTGAGCTTCTCGGGGTCGAGACCGAGCCGGTCCCGGCAGTAGACGACCTGCGAGGCGAACGCTTCGTTGAGCTCCCACACGTCGACGTCGTCGATCTTCAGGCCGTGGCGCTTCAGGAGTTTCGGCACCGCGAACACGGGGCCGACGCCCATCTCGTCCGGCTCGCAGCCGGCGACCGCGAAGCCGCGGAAGACGAGCTTCGGCCGGATGCCCAGCGCCTTGGCGCGCTCCATCGACATCACGAGCGTCGCGCTGGCGCCGTCGGAGAGCTGGGAGGAGTTGCCGGCGGTGACGGTGCCCTGGCCGGAGTCCTTGTCGAAGTGGGGCGGCAGCTTCAGCAGCCCCTCGAGCGTGGTGTCGGCGCGGTTGCACTCGTCCTTCTCGCAGTAGTACGGCTCCTGGCCGACCACCGCGCCCGTCTGCTTGTCGAGGATGCCGCGCGTGACGTGCATCGGCGCGATCTCTTCCTTGAAGAACCCTTCCTGCTGGGCGCGCGCCGTCCGCTGCTGGCTGAGCAGCGCGTAGCGGTCCTGCGTCTCGCGGCTGATCTTATAGCGCTTCGCGACGACCTCGGCGGTATCACCCATCACCATGTAGACGCCGGGCAGGTGCTCCTTCACCCAGGGGTTCGGGTCGCTGTCGCGCTTGGCCATCGTGATCGATTCCACGCCGCCGCCGATCATGACGTCGGCGCCGTCGTTGATGACGTAGTTCGCGGCGATCGCGATGGCCTGGAGGCCCGAGGAGCAGAAGCGGTTCAGCGTGAGCCCGGCGACCGACACCGGGAGCCCCGCGCGCATCGCCGCCACGCGGGCGATGTTGTGGCCCTGCGAGCCGTGCGGCTGGCCGCAGCCCATGATCACGTCCTCGACCTCTTTCGGGTCGAGCTGCGGCACCTTGCCGAGGACGTCCTTGATGCTGTGGGCGGTGAAATCGTCGGGGCGCGTGAGGTTGAACGAGCCACGGAACGACTTGGCGAGCGGCGTCCGCGAGCTGGCGACGATGACGGCTTCTCTCATGACGGTCTCCTTGCCTTTCAGTCGCGACTAGATGGCCGCGACGGCCATGATCTCGACCAGGTACTTGGGCGACGCCAGCCGCGCCTCCACGGTCGCCCGCGCCGGGGTGTTCGCGGGATCGACCCAGGCGTCCCAGGCGGCGTTCATGTCGGTGTAGATCCCCATGTTGGCCACGTACACGGTGGCCGAGAGAATCTTCGACTTGTGGCTGCCGACCGCCGCGAGCGTCTCGTCGATCTTCTTGAGGATCTGCTGGGTCTGGCCTTTGGCGTCGGCCGATGGATCGGTCGCGACCATGCCGGCGAGATACACCGTGTCGCCGTGGACGACCGCCTGGCTCAGCCGGGGTCCGACGCCGTGACGCTTGATGCTCATAGCCGGTTCCTTTCCGCTCCGGGGGTGGGGCGTTGACGGTAACGGAGATGATACCCCGTCCCGGGCTCTCCGCTAAGTCCGCAGTTGCGCGGGCCCCGGGCTCTCAGTAGAGTGGGCCCGATGAGCGTCGTTCACGATTTCACGAAGGCGTTCAACCGGCAGGACGTGGGAGCGCTGGTCGCCTGCTTCACCGAGGGCGCCAGCTATCACGACAACTTCTACGGCGCGCACCGTGGCCACGCCGGGCTCCGCGCGATGTTCGAGCGCATGTTCCGGGAGGGCCGCGACTACACGTGGGCCATGGACCTCGTGGTGGAGTCGCCCGACCGTGCGGCCGCCGAGTGGACGTTCGGGTACGTCGTGACCGACGCGGTTCCGCGGAGCACCGGCCGGAAAATCGGGTTCCGGGGGATGAGCCTGTTCGAGCTCGAGCGCGGCAAGATCGCGGCCTATCGCGAGTACTTCGACTCGGGCCAGGCGCTCCTGCAGCTCGGCTTCGCGCCCGAAGCGCTCGCGAAGGTGCTGCGCCGGAACCTGGAAGGCCGCTGAGCATGGCGCTCGACCGCGCGAAACGGGAGGCGCTCATTCGGCAGTATGCCGACGGTCCCGCCCGACTCCGGGCGGCGCTCGCGAAGGTGCCGGCGCCCGCCCTCACGTGGCGCCCCGCGCCGAAGGAGTGGTCGGCCCACGAGATCGTCTGCCACTGCGCGGACTCCGAGACGAACGCCTACGCCCGTGTCCGGTTCGTCGTCGCCGAGAAAGCCCCGACGCTCCAGGGTTACGACCAGGACCACTGGGCCGCGGTGTTCGATTATCACCATCTGCCGCTCGAGCCCGCGCTGGCCGTCATCGACGCCGTGCGCGCCAGCACCGCGGCGCTGATCCGCGGCCTGCCCGACGATGCGTGGACGCGCGTCGGCCACCACACGGAGTCCGGGCGCTACACCACCGAGGACTGGTTGCAGATCTACGCCGATCATCTGGAAGGCCACGCGCGCCAGATCGAGAACAACATCGAGCAGTGGAAGGCGACGCAGTCCAGGTAGTCCGCTCCGCGATCAGCCGCGCACGAGCAGCCCGAGCCCCGAGAGCAGGATCAACACGAAGACGATCTGTCGGAAGCGGCGCTGGTCCATGCGCTCGAACAGGAGCACGCCCGCGGCCGCGCCGGCAACGGCGGGTAGCGCGAACCCTACCGTGAGGCTCCACACCTCGCGCGTGAGCAGCCCGGCCCACCGGTAGCCGGCGAGAATCGCTCCCTGATTCACGACGAAGAACGCCTGGAGATTCGCCTTGATCGCTCGCGCGCTCCAGCCCTGCATCGCCGCGTAGAGCACGACCGGCGGGCCGGGGAGGCCGACGGCGCCCCCGATCACTCCGCTCAGCACGCCGGCGCCGAGCCCCCAGTGGCGTCCCCGCACCTTCCTGGGGTAGAGGCCGCTCGCCTCGACGACGAAGGCCACCACGAGCATGAGACCGATGAGGCGGTTCAGAGAGCTGGCGGGGAGCGCGGCCAACCCCCAGACGCCGAGTGGCGTGCCCGCGATGGTGCCGATCAGAAGATCCGTGATCGCTCGCGGCTCGACGTCCCGGCGGAGCTGGAGGAGCATCGCGACGGAGAAGACGGCCGCATAGATCGTCAGGAGGATGACGGCGTCGGCGGGCGCCAACAGATAGGGCAGGAACGCGAGCGCGACCAGCGCGATGCCGAACCCGGCGAGACCCATCACGAAGCTCGCCGCCGAAATGACGCAGGCGGTTGCCGCCCACGCGAGCGTCACGCGGGCGCGATCAGTCGGACGACGGTGTGGACGAGCGCGGCCGCCACCACGGATAGAAAGGCGGCAGGTCCGCGCTCGGTCGCCGCGTGAACCGCGCCGGGCGCTTTTCGAGGAACGCGGCGATGGCGCGCGCCGCGCCCGTCACGATCACCGCGCGCGCCGTGTCGTCCGCGTCGGCGCGGTCCCACGCCTCGCGGAGCTCGCCCAGCATCGTCGCGGTGACCGCGTTGAGCCGATCCGGACGGTTCAGCGTCACCGTGCAGATCCCGTCCGCCCGGCCCTCGGCCGCGGGTGTGGCCTCGGGCCGCTGCGGCTTGAACGCCTCCTCCGGGCCGGGCCTGGGCGGCGCCACCTCGCCGGTCGTGAACCTCCTCGCACCCGGGTGAAACGCAGCGCGCATTCTGATCAGCTCGAGCGCTGATACCCCGCAGCCGTCATGCAGTTGCTAAACGCATTAGCCTGCCGCGACTCGTGGACCGCAATACGACCCACGTCGAGGAGACCCCCGACGATCAGGTCCGGCCCGGGCCCGATCTCGAACGCTTTGCGGGCGCACTCCACCTCGACCGCCGACACTTCCTGGAACATCGCCCCGGGTTTCTTCCACTCGGTTCCCCGCAAGTCGAGGACGCAGCCCGTGAGCAGCGCTGCTGCCGTCAGTACCATGAGGACGCGCATAGGGTTCCCTCCGGGGCCTAGAGGATATCAGGGAAACGCTCGGGCGGGCTGACCGCTCGATCGGGCGATTCGCCCAGTCCACTCTGTCGCCCATCCGCAAAACCTCGAATTTCGTGGGCCGTCCGGGATGGCACGCCTCCTGCCTTACTGCGATGTCGAGGAGGGACGGACCATGGTACTGGAGAACGTGATCGCGTACGCCTTCGCACTCGGCCTTCCTTTGTGGCTCGTGATCGAGGAGGTCCGTCATCGGATGGCCCCGCGCCACGAGGCCCGGGAGGCGGCCGCCGCCGCAAACGCCGAGGCACCGGAGGCTCTCGAGCGGCGCGCCCCCGAGGGCGCGCCCGCTTCGGCGCATCTCTCGGCCTCCTAGCACCCCCGGCCCGCGTCGGCCTCTCGCGCTCTCCCGCCGCCCGTTGTAGAGTATGCGCGCTCCGATCCCGAAGAGGCGCACGACCATGGGCGAGATGCGTAGCTTCCTCACGCAGCACCTGGGGTAGGAGGCGCGGCCTATGCTGAGCGAATTCAAGACGTTCATCATGCGCGGTAACGTCGTCGACCTCGCGGTCGGGGTGATCATCGGCGCGAGCTTCGGCGCCATCGCCACCTCGCTCGTCAACGATGTCCTGATGCCGCCGATCGGGCGGCTCCTCGGGGGCGTGGACTTCAAGGACTTCTTCATCAGCCTGTCGGGGCAGTCCTATCCGACGCTCGCCGCCGCCAAGGCCGCGGCCGCCCCGACGCTCAACTATGGGCTGTTCCTGAACGCGGTGATCAACTTCCTCATCGTGTCGTTCGCCATCTTCATGCTGGTGCGCCAGGTGAACCGCCTGTTCCCGAAGCCGGCCGCCCCCACGGCGCCGCAGACCAAGGACTGTGCCTGGTGCGCGACGCTGATTCCCCTCGCCGCGAAGCGATGCCCGCACTGCACCTCGAGCCTGGCGGGCTGAGCCCTTCGCCGACACGCCCGCGCGCTTCGTCGTGAAGAAGATCCGCCGGCAGGCCTAGCCGACGGACGATGGAGTATCCCCACGGCCTGCGGGCGCTGAACCACGACGACTTCCGGCGCTTCTACTTTTCCCAGCTGGCGGCCCAGATCGGAAGCTGGATGCAGAATGTGGCGCAGGCCTGGCTCGTCCTTCAGCTCACGAACTCGCCCTTCAAGCTCGGACTCCTCGCGACGCTTCAATTCTCGCCGGTGTTGCTCTTCTCCATCGTCAGCGGCGCCGTCGCCGACCGTTTGCCCAAGCGGCCGCTGCTCGTCGCCACCCAGACGACGGTCGCGTGTCAGGGGCTGCTGCTCGCCCTGCTGGTGGCGACAGGCCACGTGGAGTACTGGCACGTGGCCGTGCTGGGCCTGGCGCTCGGCTTCGCCAACGTGGTGGACCAGCCCGCGCGCCAGTCGTTCGTGATGGAGCTGGTGGGGCGCGCCGACGTGTCGAGCGCGGTGGCGCTCAACTCCGCGGGGTTCAATCTCGCGCGGATCGTCGGGCCGGCGATCGCCGGGGTCGTGATCGGGCGTCTCGGGGTGGCGCCGACGTTCTTCGTGAACGGTCTGGGCTTCATCGGTGTCATCGTCACGCTTCTCCGAATGGAAGCGCGGGGCCTGCCGCCCGCCACGGCGCGCGCGTCGATCTTCGACGAGATCGCGGAGGGCGTGCGGTATGCCGCGGGCACGCCGCGGCTCCGGCTCGCCATCGGGCTCGTCTTCGTCGTGAGCCTCTGCGTCTTCAACTTCAGCGTGTACGTGCCGCTCCTGGCCAAGAACGTGCTGGGGCTGGGCCCGGAGGGATTCGGGTTCCTCATGGCGTCGCTCGGCGTCGGCGCCGTGGGAGGAGCCCTCACGGTCGGCGCCCGCGCCGCGCGCCATCCGTCCGTCCGCTCGATGCTCGTGTCGGCGACGCTGGCGCTGAGCATGCTCGTGGCCCTGGGCGTCACCCGGCGCATCGAGATCGCCGTGCCCCTGCTGTTCTTCACCGGTTACTGGGGGATCATGCTGATGGCGAGCTGCAACACATCGATCCAGCTCCAGGCGCCCGACGGGCTCCGCGGGCGGGTGATGAGCATCTACACGTGGGTGTCGGGCGGTGTCTTCCCGATCGGCGCGTTCATCGTCGGCACGATCTCGCAGTGGTGGGGCGTGTCCGTGGCGTTCCTCTGGAACGGCACGCTGGGCCTCGCCGCCGTGGGCGCGCTCGCGCTGTGGTGGCGGCTCCGGCGCGACTGAGGGCCCGTCGCTACTTCCGCGGGTACCCCTTGGTGCCGAGCGCCTCGGTGATCTCGGCGAGAATCACGGGGTCGTCGATCGTCGCGGGCGCGCTGTACTCCTGGCCGTCGGCGATCTTCTTGATCGTCCCGCGTAGAATCTTGCCCGACCGCGTCTTGGGCAGACGCTTGACGACGAGCGCGGTCTTGAACGCGGCGACCGGGCCGATCTGCTCGCGCACCTTCTCGACCAGCTCCCTGACGATCTCGGCCTCGCCGCGCGCGACGCCGGCCTTGGTGACGACGAAGCCGACGGGAACCTCACCCTTGATCTCGTCCGCGACGCCGACGACGGCGCACTCGGCCACGTCGGGATGGGCGGCGAGCACCTCCTCCATCGCGCCGGTGGAGAGCCGGTGTCCCGCGACGTTGATGATGTCGTCCACGCGGCTCATGATGTAGAGATAGCCGTCGGCGTCTCGGTATCCCGCGTCACCCGTCAGGTAGTGGCCCGGGTGCTTCGTGAGGTAGGACTCCTCGTACCCGTCGTCGTTGTTCCACAGGGTCGGCAGGCACCCCGGCGGCAGGGGCAGCCGGATGGCGATCGAGCCGATCTGGCCGGCGGGCATCTCGCGGTTGTCCTCGCCGAGGACGCGGACGTCGTATCCGGGTACCTGCTTCGTGGGGGAGCCGGCCTTCACCGGCAGCATGCCCAGGCCGACGCAATTGGCGGCGATGGGCCACGCTGTCTCCGTCTGCCACCAGTGGTCGACGACGGGCACGCGCAGCTTGTCCTCCGCCCAGTGGAGCGTGTCCGGGTCGCAGCGCTCGCCCGCGAGGAAGAGCGTACGGAACCGCGCGAGGTCGTACTTCGCCATGTGCGTCCCCTGCGGATCCTCCTTCTTGATCGCGCGGAACGCCGTCGGCGCCGTGAAGAGCGCGTTCACGCCGTGCTCGGCGATGAGGCGCCAGAACGCGCCGGGATCGGGGGTTCCCACCGGCTTGCCCTCGTAGAGGATCGTGGTGCAGCCCTTGAGGAGGGGCGCGTAGACGATGTACGAGTGGCCGACCACCCAGCCGATGTCCGAGGCGGCCCAGAAGACCTCGCCGGCGCCCATTCCGTACACGCCGCTCATCGACCACTTGAGCGCGACGGCATGGCCACCGTTGTCGTGCACAACGCCCTTGGGGATGCCGGTGGTGCCCGAGGTGTAGAGGATGTAGAGCGGGTCGGTGGCGGCGACGGGCACGCACTCGGCCGGGGTTGCCGCGGCGATCTCCTCGTGCCAATCCCGATCGCGCCCGCGCACCAGCGGCGCCGTTTCTTCCCGGCGCTGCAGGATCACGCAGCGAGGAACCTTGTGGTGCGCCAGCTCGATCGCGCCGTCGAGCAGCGGCGTGTAGGGAATGACGCGGTTGACCTCGATGCCGCAGGAGGCCGAGAGGACCAGCTTGGGCTTGGCGTCGTCGATGCGCTTGGCCAGCTCGTTGGAGGCGAAGCCGCCGAAGACCACGGAGTGGATCGCGCCCAGGCGCGCGCACGCGAGCATCGCGATGACGGCCTCGGGCACCATCGGCATGTAGACGATCACGCGGTCGCCCCTCTCGACCCCTTGACGCCGCAGCATGCCGGCGCAGAGCGCCACCGCGTCGCGCAGCTCGCGGTAGGTGTACGTCTTCACCGTGCCGGTGACCGGACTGTCGTAGATGAGCGCGCGCTGCTTGCCCCGGCCGCGGTCCACGTGCAGGTCCAGGGTGTTGTAGCAGGTGTTGAGCTCGCCCCCGGCGAACCAGCGGTAAAAGGGCTTGCGCGAGTCGTCGAAGACACGGTCCCACCGCTTTTCCCAGTTGATGTCTTCGGCGGCCGCCGCCCAGAAGCCCTCGGGGTCTCTCATCGACCGCGCGTACGTCTCGCCGTAGACGCTCTTCGCCATTTGAGCCCTCCTTAGGCGCCGCCTCTGAGCGGCGCCGGAACGTTATCACGGGCCAGCCAACCGCCGCCAAGGCCACCGCCAGCCCCCCCCGGGAGCATCTCTTGACAATCTCGATCGAGAATATGTATTTTATCGGACGGACGAACCCATGACGGTGTCCGAGGCCGGTTCGTGATCGTCAGCGCAGTCCCGAGGCTCGGCCTTCCCTCGGGGCGCAAGACGGCCAAGTCCGTGCGATGTAAAGCCTTGGTCCAGGTACGCCTGGGATACGTCGGGTGATGTGACTCCGTCGCAGGGCGACGTCGAAGCTGAAGACACGAGCCGGGAGGACGGGGCCGAGCGAGATCCCCTCCCGGCTCCGCATTTTTGGGGGGCACCGATGAGCGAAGCCGTGAAAGAGACGAAGGCGCAGCGGGTGGAGCGGCTCAAGCGCGAGCTCAATCCCTGGGAGGCGTATGCCGACATCCAGCGCTTCGCGCGGGAGGGCTGGGACGCGATCTCGCCCGAGTGGCTCGGCACGTACTTCCGCTGGTGGGGCATCTATACCCAGGGCGATGGCGTCGGCGCAGTCGGCGGCAAGGGGGGCGAGGGTAAGGCCGTTCGACACTTCATGGTGCGTATCCGGATCCCGAACGGCGCCCTCGAGTCCCATCAGCTCCGGACGATCGGCGACCTCGCCGCGTGGTACGCCCATGGGATCGCCGACATCACCGTGCGCCAGAACATCCAGCTCCACTGGGTCACGCTCGAGAACCTGCCCGAGGTCTTCCGCGCGCTGTGGCTCCAGGGCGTGACCACGATCGGTGCGTGCGGCGACGTCACGCGGAACGTCACCGGCTGTCCGCTCGCCGGTGTGGATGCGGACGAGCTTGCCGACGCCTCGCCGATCGTTCTGCAGGCGACGCAACTACTGAACGGCAACCCCGCCTTCTATAACCTGCCCCGGAAATTCAAGGTCTCGATCGCGGGGTGCCGCGCCTGGTGCGCGTATCCCGAAATCAACGACATCGGCCTCACAGCGGTCCGCCACCCGGCGACGGGCGAGATCGGCTTCGCGGTCCGCGTCGGCGGCGGGCTCTCGACCGACCCGCACCTCGGCGTGCGGCTCGACGCGTTCGTTCCCTGGAGCCGCGCGCTGGCCGTGGTCCGCGCGATCGCCGAGATCTTCCGTGACTCCGACGTGCTCCGACAGAACCGTGAGAAGGCGCGCCTCAAGTTTCTCTTCCTCCAGCACGGCTGGACGGCCGAGCGCTTCCTGGCGGCGATCGAGGAGCGCCTGGGGTCGCCCCTCGAGCCGGGTGTGCCCGACGACCCGCCCGAGGACGTGTACCGCGACCACGTCGGGATCCACGCCCAGAAGCAGCCGGGCCTCTCCTACGCAGGCGTCGCCGTGCTGCGCGGGCGCCTCACGGCCGACCAGATGCGCGTCGCCGCCGAGCTGGCCGAGCGCTACGGCACCGGCGCCCTCCGGACGACCCACATGCAGAACCTCCTGATCCCGAACGTCCCTCGAGGGCGGGCTGACGCCCTCGCGCGCGAGCTCGAGGCGGCGGACTTCGTGCTGGACGCCTCGCCGTTTCGGCGCGGGACCGTCGCATGCACGGGCTCCGAGTTCTGCAAGCTGGCGCTCACCGAGACGAAGGGCTTTGCGCGCGGGCTCGTCGAGGCGCTCGAGCGGCGCCTTCCGGGGTTCGACCAGCATCTGCGGATCAATATCACCGGCTGCCCGAACAGCTGCGGACAGCACTGGATCGCCGACCTCGGCATCGAGGGCAAGAAGGTCAAGGTGGGCGGGGCGCTCGTCGATGCCTACTACTTCTGCGTTGGCGGCGCCGTCGGGCGCTATCAGGGCGTCGCGCGACCGATCGGCCTCCGGCTGCCGGCGACCGACGTGGCCCCGGCGATCGAGCGCCTGCTGCGCATCTTCCTGGCCGACCGCCGGCCGGACGAGAACTTTCGCCAGTTCGCGGCGCGGCACACGGACGACGAGCTCCGCGCGCTCTTGGCGGGCGAGCTCGTCGAGGCGGTCGCGCGCGACGTCGCCGCCGATCGGCCGCCGCACGGGGTCGACGGCTGAGATGGGGTACTTCCCTGTTCTCCTGGATCTGACCGGCCGCCGCTGCCTCATGGTCGGCGGGGGGCCGGTCGCCGAGCGCCGGATCACCGGGCTCCTGGCGGCCGGCGCGCAGGTGACGGTGATCAGCCCTCGAGTGACCCAGACGCTCGCGGAGCTGGCCGCCGAGGGGCGCATCGGCCTGGAGGCGCGAAATTATTCCGAAGGCGATCTCACGGGGGTCGATCTCGCCTTCGTGGCGACCGCGGCGCGCGAGGTCAACGCGGCCGTGGCGCGCGAGGCACGGGAGCGAGGCGTCTGGGTCAATGCCGCCGACGACCCGGCGCACTGCACCTTCACCCTTCCGGCGCTCGTGCGCCGGGGCGACCTCACGGTGGCGGTCGCGACGGGCGGCACCAGCCCCGCCCTCGCCCGCGCCGTCCGGGAGGAGCTCGAGGCCTATCTCACCGCGGAGTACGCGACGCTCGCCGCGATCGCGGGCGAGGTCAGGCGCGAGCTGCGAGCGGCCGGACGGATCGTCGCCGCCGACGCCTGGGGGCGCTCGCTCGGCCCGGAGGTGCGCCGGCTGATCGTCGAGCGTGGGCGCGACGCCGCCAAGCGCCGGATGCTCGAGCTCCTCGGAGTCGAAGCATGCGCGCGCTAGCGCGAGGGGGAGTCGAGCGGGGGGCGTTGCCCCCTTCTCCAAGAGGACGTCGCGGGGCCCCGCCGTCCGAGGCGAGCAAAGCATCGGGTACGGTCGCTCTCGTCGGCGCGGGTCCCGGAGATCCCGGGCTCATCACGGTGCGCGGTCTCGAGCTGCTACGGCGCGCCCAGGTCGTCGTGTACGACCGGCTGGTGCACCCGCGCCTCCTGGACGAGGCGCCGCGCGCGCGGCGCATCTTCGCGGGCAAGGCTGCCGACCATCACGCGCTGCCGCAGGAGCAGATCACCGCGCTCCTGATCATGCACGCGCGGCGCGGGCGCCGCGTCGTCCGGCTCAAGGGCGGTGACCCGTTCGTCTTCGGACGGGGCGGGGAGGAGGCCGACGCGCTCGCCCGGGCCCGGATTCCGTTCGAGGTCGTCCCCGGCGTGAGCTCGGCCGTCGCCGTGCCGGCGTATGCGGGTATCCCGCTGACCCATCGAGGTGTCGCCTCCTCGTTCGCGGTGGTGACCGGCCACGAGGAGGCCGGCAAGGCCCAGTCGAGCGTCGACTGGACACGACTCGCCAGGGCCGTGGACACGCTCGTGGTCCTGATGGGCGCGAAGAGCCTGCCGCGGATCACGCGCACGCTCATCGCGCACGGACGGCCGCCCGCGACGCCTGTCGCGCTCGTGCGCTGGGGAACGACCGACGTCCAGGAGACGATCACCGGCACCCTCGCCGACATCGCGCTCCGGGCCGCGCGCGCGCAGCTCGAGCCGCCCGTCGTGGCCGTGATCGGCGACGTCGTCGCGCTCCGCGAGCGACTCCGCTGGTTCGATGACAACCGTGTTCCGATAGAGGTGGCCCAGTGAGTGCCCGACTTTCGGCACCGATCGGCATCCTCGACGAGCATCCGGAATGGTCGGCCCGGCTCATCGCCGAGCTCCAGCACCGGCGGCTGCCGTTCGAGAAGATCGACCACTCGAACCACGCCTTCGATCCGCGCGATCGTGTCCCGCGCTACTCGGTCATCGTCAATCGCACGAGCCCCTCGTCCCATCGCCGCGGCCACGGCGCCGTGCTGTTCTATGCCGAGGCGCTGCTCGCCCACTGGGAGGCGCTCGGCGTGCCCGTGATCAATCCCGTCCGCGCGTACCGGTTCGAGAAGTCCAAGGCGCTCCAGATCGGGCTCTTCGAGGGCCTGGGCGTACACTATCCGCGGACGGTCGTCGTGAATCATCCTGACCAGGTGCTCAAGACGGGTGGAGAGCTCCGCTTCCCGCTCCTCGTCAAGCCGAACGTCGGCGGCTCCGGCGCGCTCATCGCGCGCTTCGACTCGCGCGCCGAGCTGGAGGCCAGGAGCGCCACGCTCGACTTCGGCCCCGACGGGACGGCGCTGGTCCAGGAGTACGTCGAGTCGGAGGAGGGTGCGATCGTGCGCGTCGAGGTGATGGACGACCACTACCTCTACGCGATCCGGATCGTCCGCACCGGGTCCGACTTCAATCTCTGCCCGGCCGACCTCTGTCGGGTCGCCGACGCGCCCCCGCCCGCCGACCTCGGCGCCTGTCCGGTCGAGGCGAAGCCGGGGCTCAGCGTCACGCGCTACGAGGCTCCGCCAGCGGTGGTCGATCAAGCGCGCGCCCTCGCGCGCGCGGCGTCGATCGACGTCGGCGGGATCGAATATCTCGTCGGCCGCGCCGACGGCCGTGTCTACTTCTACGACGTCAACGCCACATCCAACTTCGTCGCCAACGCGCCCGCGGTGCTGGGCTTCGACCCGTTCCCGCGGTTCGCGGACTACATCGTCCGGATGGCGACCGGCGCAGGAGCAACCCGATGAGCCTGAGACTTGGAGACACCGCACCCGACTTCACCGCCGTGACCACCGAGGGGCCGCTCAAGTTTCACGATTGGCTCGGCACCGGCTGGGCGATTCTCTTCTCGCACCCGCGCGACTTCACCCCCGTGTGCACGACCGAGCTCGGCTACGTGGCGCGGCTCAAGCCGGAGTTCGACAAGCGCGGCGTGAAGGCGATCGGGCTCTCGATCGACCCCCTGGATTCCCACCGGGGCTGGGCCTCCGACATCAAGGAGACCCAGGGGTACGGGCCCAACTTCCCGATCATCGCCGACCCCGAGCGAAAAGTGGCCGATCTCTACGGGATGGTGCACCCGGCGCACGACGAGGTCTACACCGTGCGCACGGTCTTCGTGATCGACCCGAAGAAGAAGATCCGGCTGATGATCACCTATCCGCAGACCACGGGCCGGAACTTCGACGAGATCCTGCGCGTCATCGACTCGCTCCAGCTCACGGACGCGCACCGGGTGGCGACGCCCGTCAACTGGAAGCAGGGCGAGGACGTGATCATCGTCCCCGCGGTCAGCGATGAGGAAGCGCGCGCGAAGTTCCCGAACGGCTGGCGCGCGCTCAAACCCTACCTGCGCCTGACGCCGCAGCCCCGCTAAATACTTGGGAGGGGGCCTCGGCGGCCCCCTCCCATGCCTCCCCCCTAGGAACGATTGCGCGGGCGAAGCCCGCGCTCGAATCGCGGTGACTCCCCGGACCGGGCACTTCCCGTCGTGCGTCCTGAGCGCAAAGTCATGGAGTAAACTGGCGCAGACCATTTCGGAGGGGTGGCCATGAGCGAGTTCCGTCACGTCTATCGCACCGAGCTTTCCCCGGTCAGTTTCCTCACCCGGAGCGCGTACGTGTTCCCCGACAAGATTGCCGTCGTGCACGGCGCGCGGCGCTACACCTACCGGCAGCTCGAGGAGCGCGTGAACCGGCTCGCCTCGGCGCTGCGCACGGCGGGCCTCGCCAAGCACGATCGGGTCGCGTTCCTCTGCCCGAACATCCCCGCGATGCTCGAGGCGCACTTCGGCGTGCCCGCGGCCGGCGGCGTCCTCGTCGCCATCAACACGCGGCTCGGCGCGGACGAGATCGCCTACATCCTGAAGCACTCCGGAGCAACGTTCCTCTTCGTCGACGCCGAGCTCGAGGCGCTCGTGAAGCCGCTGGACCTCGGCGGCGTCCGCGTCGTCAGGGTGGACGACACGGGCGGGCCGGGCGACCCATACGAGGACTTTCTCGCCGGGGGCTCGCCGGGGCCCGTCGAGAGCTGGCTCGAGGACGAGGAGGAGCTGCTCGCGATCAACTACACCTCCGGGACGACGGGTCGGCCGAAGGGCGTGATGTACTCGCACCGCGGCGCGTGGGTCAACGCGCTCGGGGAGCTGATCGAATCCCAGATGAGCGTCGAGACCCGCTACCTCTGGACGCTGCCCATGTTCCACTGCAACGGCTGGTGCTTCACGTGGGGCGTGACCGCGGTGGCGGGCACGCACATCTGCCTGCGCCGTGTCGAGCCCGGGCGCGTCTGGGAGATGATCGACCGGGAAGGCGTCTCCCACTACAACGGCGCCCCGACCGTCCACATCGGCGTCGTCAACGACCCCAAGGCCCACACGCTCGCCCGCCCGGTGACGGTGTGCGTGGCGGGGGCGCCGCCCTCGCCGACGCTGCTCGGCCGGCTCAGGGAGCTCGGCTTCCGGCCCGTGCACGTCTACGGGCTCACCGAGACCTACGGTCCGCACACGGTGTGCGCGTGGCACGAGGAATGGAACGCGCTGCCGCTCGACGAGCAGTCGCGTCTGGCCGCTCGCCAGGGTCAGGGCTACGCGCTCTTCGACCTCGTGCGCGTGGTCGACGAGGGCATGAACGACGTGCCGCGGGACGCGGCGACGCTCGGCGAGGTCATCATGCGCGGCAACAACGCCGCCCTGGGGTACTTCCAGCAGCCCGAGGCGACGGCCGAGGCATTCCGCGGCGGGTGGTTCCATTCGGGCGACATCGCGGTGTGGCACCCCGACGGCTATGTCGAGCTGCGCGACCGGAAGAAGGACATCATCATCTCCGGCGGAGAGAATATCTCGACGATCGAGGTCGAGCAGGCGGTGGCCCGGCACCCGGCGGTGCTCGAGTGCGCCGTGGTCGCGGTCCCCGACGACAAATGGGGGGAGCGCCCCAAAGCCTTCGTCACGCTCAAGCCGGGACAGACGGCGAGCGCGGGGGAGATCATCGAGTTTTGCCGCAAGCACATCGCCCACTTCAAGTGCCCGGCGGCGGTGGAGTTCGGCGACCTGCCGAAGACGTCCACCGGCAAGGTGCAGAAATTCGTCCTGCGCGAGCGGGAGTGGAAGGGCAAGGAGAAGCGGATCAACTAGATGCTCCGGCTGGGCGTGCTCGATCAATCGCCGGTGCGGAGCGGCGGCGGGGTCGCCGACGCCATCCACGAGACGCTCGATCTCGCCGAGGCGTGCGACCGGCTCGGCTACCATCGCTACTGGCTGGCCGAGCACCACTCGACGCCGGGGCTGGCGGGCTCGAGTCCCGAGGTGCTGATCGGCCAGGTCGCGGCCCGCACCTCGCGGATCCGCGTGGGTTCGGGTGGCGTCATGCTCCAGCACTACAGCCCGCTCAAGGTCGCCGAGAGCTTTCGCGTGCTCGAGACGCTCTTCCCCGGTCGGGTCGATCTCGGAATCGGCCGCGCGCCCGGGAGCGATCAGCTGACGGCCCGGGCGCTCCGCGACGATGGCAGCGCCGAGTACTTTCCCCAGCAGGTCGCGGACCTCGTCGGCTTCCTGCACGGTACCTTGCCGGAGGGTCACCCCTACGCGCGCGTGCTCGCGATGCCGACCGGGCCCACGGCGCCGGAGATGTGGATGCTCGGCTCGAGCGACCAGAGCGCAGCGCTCGCCGCGCACTTCGGCACCGGCTTCTCGTTCGCGCACTTCATCAACCAGGAGGGCGGCGCCGAGGTGACGCGCGCCTATCGGGCGCAATTTCGTCCGTCCACCTGGCTGGACGCGCCCCGCGCGAGCGCCGCGGTGTTCGTGGTCTGCGCGGACACGGAGGCGGAGGCGCGGCGGCTGGCGAAGAGCCGCGAGCTCTTCATCGTCCGCCTGTACACCGGGCGCCCCGGCCGCTATCCTTCGATCGAGGAAGCCGAGTCGTATCCGTACACGGAACGGGAGCTCGCGATCCTCCGGCACGCGCAGGGGCGCACGGTGGCCGGCGCTCCCGAACAGGTGCGCGAGCGGCTCGAGGCGCTCGCCGCCGAGTACGAGGCGGACGAGCTGATCATCGTCACGATCACCCACGACCCGAAGGCGCGGCGCCGGTCCTACGAGCTCCTGGCCAAGGTCTTCGGACTCGAAGAGGCCAGCCCATGACGACGCGGCGTCGTCTCGGCATCGTTGCCGCGGCGCTGGCGCTCACGGCGCTCGGCGGACTCATCCTCGTGCGCACCGGACCCGTGACGGCCCAACGTCCCGCGGACGGGGTCGCGCCGCGGTTCCAGGTGGATCCGTGGTGGCCGAAGCCGTTGCCGAACAACTGGCTCATGGGCCAGGCCGCGGGCGTGGCGGTCGATCGGCACGATCACGTATGGGTCATCCAGCGCCCGCGCTCGCTCACCGAGGACGAGCGCGGCTCCACCCTGAATCCGCCGCGCTCCCTCTGCTGCGCGCCGGCGCCGCCGGTGCTCGAGTTCGACGCCGACGGCACGCTTCTGCGCTCGTGGGGCGGGTCGGGTGCCGGCTACGAGTGGCCCCTGAGCGAGCACGGGATCTTCGTGGACTATCAGGACAACGTGTGGATCGGGGGCAACGACCAGAAGGACCACCAGGTCTTGAAGTTCACCGCGGACGGCAAGTTCCTGCTCCAGATCGGCAAGGCGGCCGTGACGGGCGGCGACCACGACACCGCGCACCTCGGGCGTCCGGCGAACATGAACGTGGACCCGGCGACGAACGAGCTGTTCGTCGCCGACGGCTACAAGAACCATCGCGTGATCGTCTTCGACGCGCGGACCGGCGCCTACAAGCGCCACTGGGGCGCCAACGGCCGGCCGCCCGGGGAAGCGGGCATCAAGCCCTTCGGCACTCCGGTGCACTGCGCGCGCCTCGCCAAGGACGGCCTCCTCTACGTGTGCGATCGGATGAACAATCGCATCCAGGTCTTCAAGAAGGACGGGGCGTTCGTGAAGGAGTTCGTCGTCGCGCCCACGACGCGAGGCGGCGGCTCGGTCTGGGACGTCGACGTCTCGCATGACGCGCCGCAGGCCTGGCTCTACAACGCCGACGGTGAGAACAACCAGGTGTGGACGCTTCTGCGCGAGAACGGGACGGTCGTCGGGAAGTTCGGCCGGAGCGGCCGCCAGGCCGGTCACTTCCATTGGGTCCACAACCTGGCCGTGGACTCGAAGGGCAACATCTACACCGCGGAGGTGGACAGCGGCAAGCGCGCCCAGAAGTTCGTGTTCAAGGGCGTCGGGCCCGTGGAGCCGTGATGAACCGCGGGCTCCGTCATCTGGCCCTCAAGACGCGCGATCTCCCGAGCACCGAGCGCTTCTACATCGACGTCCTCGGTCTCAAGCCCGCATTTCCCCACGACGGAATGATCTTCCTCGAGACGCCCGGCGGGCATGACCTCTTGAACTTCGTCGGGACGCGGGCCAAATTCGATCCGGCCGCGGGCGGGTTCGACCACTTCGGCCTGCATTTCTCGCGCGCCGAGTGGAAGAAGGTCTGCGCGCGCGTCAAGGACGCCGGCGTGCGGGTCCACGGCCGCCGCGGCAACACCGCGATCTACATCGAAGATCCGAACGGCTACACGGTCGAGCTCTACTGCGACTGAGAATCGCGCGGCGCGCGACCGAGGGTCGCGCCCGGCGAAGGGCAGGACGGATGTCGCCTAGCGCTCCACCGGGGTATCGGCACGACCACCCCATTCCGTCCAGGAGCCGTCGTAGACCGCGACGTCGGCCCGTCCGAGCGCGTAGAGGCCGAGCGCGAGAACGGACGCGGTGATCCCCGAGCCGCACGACACGACGATCGGCTTCCCGAGATCGAGCCCCGCCGTCTGGAATTGCCGCCGGAGGGCGTCGCCTCCCAGGAGCGTGCCGTCCGGCTGGCACAGCTGATCGTAGGGGAGGTTCAGGCTTCCGGGGATGTGCCCGGAGCGAAGGCCCGCGCGCGGCTCGGGCTCGGTGCCGACGAAGCGCCCGTGCGAGCGGGCGTCGAGCACCTGCTCGCGCCGCTTCGCGAGATTGCCGCGGATACTCGCGAGGTCGCGGACGAGCCGTCGGCGAAGGCGCGCGGTGAAGCGGCGCGGCCTCGGCGCCGGCGTGCCCGACTCGGTCGGCCGGCCCTCGGCGCGCCACCGCGGGAACCCGCCGTCGAGGACGGCGACCGCGTCGTGGCCGAAGGCGCGGAAGGTCCACCACACGCGGGCGGCGCTGATGATCCCGCGCGAGTCGTACACGACCACGCGGTCGCCGTCGCCGATTCCCAGGCTCCCCACGCTCCGGGCGAATTCCGAGGGGCGCGGCAGCATGTGCGGGAGCGACGTGCGGGTATCGGCGATCGCGTCGATGTCGAAGAAGGCGGCGCCCGGAATGTGCGCCTGCGCGAACTCGGTGCGCGCGTCACGCTTGAGCTGGGGCAAGTGCCAGGAGCCGTCGACCACCCGCACGTTGCGCCGGCCCAGGTTGGCGGCGAGCCAGTCGGTCGTGACGAGCGGCGAGGTCACTGGTGCTCGAGTGCCTGAGGTCACGGGGCCGCCCGGCGCGGCATCGTGTCCTCCAGACGAAGCGTCTTGATGTCGTTCAGGATGACCTCCGTGAAGAGATACGACGTCGTGTAGATCTCCCGGACGACCGCGCGCTCGTCGATCAGGAACACCTTCAGCACGTGCGCGAGCGGCCCGGCCGGCCGGCCGCGCGCGTCGAGCTCCACGCGCACGTCCTGGCCGAAGCCGTCGAGCAGGGGCACGAGGGTTCGGGGGAGCTCCGTGGTGAGAAAGGCCCACTCCACGCCGTTTCGGGGCACGCCGGCCGCGTAGTGGCGCATCACCGCCGGAGTGTCCCGGGCCGGATCGAAGCTGAGCGACACCAGGCGGACGCGCTCGCGGAGCTCGGGATCCTCGGACACCCGGTGCCGCACCGTGTGGAAGACCTGGGAGGTCAGGGGACAGCCCCGGGGATCGGCGCACGAGGTGTAGATGAAGCCGAGGAGCGTGATCTTCCCCGAGGTGAAATGCCGGAGCGGCAGGCGACGTCCGTCGCGATCGAGCACCGGGCCATCCGGTGCCCGCATGATCGCGTGCAACGGGTAGCTTCCGGGCGGCGGCGGGACGAAGTCCATCGTGACCGCGGCCGGCAGACGGTCGTCGGGCTCGTGCGCCGCGCACGGTCCAGTCCGCGCGGCGGTCACGAGCGCCGCGACCGCCGCGAGGACCGTCACGATCCGGCCGAACCGCGGCTCAGCGGAGCGTCGCGGTGCGCTCGAGCCCATACGCGGCTTTCATCGCCTTCGAGCCGAGCTTCATGTGGTGCGCGCGGCCGAGCTTCTCCTTGTTGAAGTCGACCTCGAACGCGGGCTTGAGCTCCTTGCCGTCCCAGCGGAAGCCGCGCACGAATTGCTCGTCGTCCGGCCCTGTCTTGTCCCAGTTGGCGAGGAGCGAGGAGGCGATGTAGATGCGCGTGCCGTCCCAGCTCTGCGAGATCATGTTGACCTGCTTGCCGGTGACGCGCTCGTAGGTCTGGCGCGGCTGTTCGGGGTTCGACAGGTCGAAGTAGCGGGTCTTGCCGTCCATGAAGGTGTTGACCCACAGCCCCGTGCCGTCCTTGTTGATGCTGATGTCCACCGGCAACAGGACCTTCGTCGGGTCGTCGATGACGGCGACCTCCTTCGCCTGCCACTCGCCGGAGGCGTCCGGCTTGATGAGCCAGAGCTTCGAGGTGAGCGCGGTGGCGGTGATCGCCCAGTTGTCGCCATCCTTCAGCGACCACCGGATCTCGAGCGGCGCGCCGGGCACGCTCAGGACCTTCTTGGGCTTCATCGCCTTGAGGTCCCAGATCGCCATGGTGTTCCCGAAGCGCTTCATGGCCTCGGCGTCCTTCACCAGCTCGCCCAGGTTCCGCATGTAGTTCTTCCGGCCGGTGAAGCTCGAGGTCAGCAAGACGTTCTTCTGCGGATTGACCGCGATGTCGTAGCCGTAGCCGTCGCCGCCGCCCGTGACCGGCATGGGATAGGTGGCGACCAGCTCGCCCTTGTTGCTGTAGAGCGCCATCCCGGTCACTCCGCCCCCGTCCTTGGCGTCGGACAGGCCCTGGACCAGCATCCGGCCGGGCATCGCGTAGAACGTGTGCGGACCGACATACCCGGTCTTGGCCGGCATGTCCGCGATCGTCTGCACGAGCTTGGGGCGCGCGGGGTCGGTGCCGACGTCGAAGATCGAGATGCGGCTGTTATCGAGGCCGCCGGCCCAGAGGAACCGCCGGTCGTCGGTGAAGCCCATGTGGTGCGCCTCGCCGCGGCCGCGCACGGACACTTTGTGGATCACCTTGCCATAGCGGCTCGAGGCCGGGTTCACGTCGATCGTGACGAGCTTGTCGGCGCCGTCTCCCACGTTCTTGACGCCGAGCGCCCAGACGTACAGGTAGTCTTCCTGCCCCTTGATCAGATTGCCCATATAGGGCGAGTTGCACGTCTCGTCCGCTCCGGCCGGTAACGCGGCGGTGAGGGCGAGGGCCAGGATGCCGAGGATTCCTCCGAGGAACGTCCCGTGGGCTCGAATGGCACGCATGCGTGACCTCCTGGTGTTCAACGTTGTCTTCCGTGAAGCGCGTCGTCACTCACGGCTGATCCTGGCGCCGAGGCTCCGCAGGCGTTCATCGACGCGCTCGTACCCGCGGTCCACCTGCTGGATGTTGCGGATAACGGAGCGGCCGTGCGCCGCGAGCGACGCGGCGATCAGGGCCATCCCGGCCCGGATGTCCGGGGAGACGATGGTAGCACCGTGCAGACGACTCGGGCCGATCACCAGCGCCCGGTGGGGATCACAGAGAACGATCCGGGCGCCCATCGCGATCAGGCTGTCGACGAAGAACAGGCGACTCTCGAAGAGCTTCTCGTGGATCAGCACGGTCCCGCCGCATTGCGTGGCGAGCACGAGGGCCAGCGGGGTGAGATCGGCCGGGAAGCCCGGCCACGGAGCATCATCGACCTTGGGGATCGCCCCGTCGACGTCGGCGACGATGGCCCGCTTCTGCGCGGCGGGCACCCGGAGCGCCGTGCCCTCGATCTGGGTCTCCACGCCGAGCCGGGCGAACACCATCCTGATCATGCGCAAGTGGTCCGGGGCCACGTCCCGCACGCGAAGCTCGCCGCCCGTCATCGCGGCGACGGCGACGAAGGATCCGACCTCGACGTGGTCCGGCCCGACGCGATGCCGGGCCGGGTGAAGCTCACCGACCCCGTCGATCTCGAGGACGTTGCTGCCGATCCCCCCGATGCGCGCTCCCATCGCGTTCAGGGCATGACAGAGCCCCTGCACGTGCGGCTCCGAGGCCGCGTTCAGCAGCCGCGTGCGCCCGTCGGCCATCGCGGCCGCCATCACCGCCGTCTCCGTCCCCGTGACGCTGGCCTCATCCAGGAACACCTCGGCGCCCCGGAAGCGACCCGCCAGCTCGAGGTGATAGTAGGCGTCGTCGAGCGTGATCCGGGCGCCGAGCTGCCGAAGGGCGAGCAGGTGGGTGTCGAGCCTCCGGCGGCCGATCTTGTCGCCGCCCGGCCGGGGCAGCACGGCGAGCCCCGTCCGCGCAAGGAGGGGCGCCGCGAGGAGGAACGAGGCCCGGATCTCCGAGGCGAGCGCTGCGTCCGGCCGTGACGCCCGGAGTCTCCCGGCGTCGACACCGACCGCGTGTTCCCCCGACCAGTCGACGCTGACGCCGAGCGCACGCACGAGCTCGATCAGCGTGATGACGTCCCGGATGCGGGGCACGTTCTCGATCACGACGCTCCCCGCCGCGAGGAGCGCCGCCGCGAGGAGCGGCAGCGCTTCGTTCTTGTTCCCGCTCGGCGTCACGTCTCCGCCGACCGGGTGCCCGCCCTCGATCACGAAGCGGTCCCCCGCCGCCGAATCTACCGAGGGCATCGTCCTAGACGTACGACGACGTGGGATCGGCCTTGAGCTCGACGATCTTCATCGTGTTCTCTCCGGTTCGAAGCCATGAGGAGTCTACGTCAAGTTGAGGACGGCGCGGGCGAGCCAATGTCAGGCAGTCCCACGCATGCTGACATTTCCGTCACCCCCCGGGTCCGGAAGGCCTGATTTGCCGTCACTATGGAAGGACTACACTGCGGTCAGGACGTTGCCAGCCTCTCCAGCCGACCTGCATCAGCTTGAAATCACTGCCGCCGCTCCCCGGGATCCTGGGGCCCGCCCGGCGGTTTAAATTTTGCATAAGGGAGTAGCTACTCTACTATGAGAAAGGAATGGCGATGCAGATTCTCGCCATAAGTTGGTGACGGATTACCTTCCGGACACCCCATGTGTCGCCCGCGCCTACTGTCCTGGTTGTGAGCCCGATGCCGACCCGAGCCAGGAAATTCTCGACGTGCGCTGGTGCGAATCCCACTCTCCGGCGCGTGACGGCGCCGACGACGAAGTGGTAACAGCATCCGCGTACCTGTCGGGGAGTGCCGAGGCGGGCGGCGACGACAACCGGCGCTGGTGCGACATCCTGCACGGCCGCCGCTGAGCGGCGGGCTCACCTGGCGGGCGCGATCAGCTCGTCGAGCGAGCGGATGATCCGGTGAGGCTGCACCGCGCTGTCCGGCGGTAGCCCGCGGCCTCCGCGATCCACCCACACGCCGCTGAGCCCGAGCCGTTGCGGCGCGCCCACGTCCCACTCGAGATGATCGCCGACCATCCACGCCTCGGTCGGCGCCGCGCCCAGTACCCGTAGCGCCTGTCGGTACACCGCCTCGTGGGGCTTGCCCACGCCGAACTCGCCCTCGATCAGGATCGTATCGAAGAACCGCGCGAGGCCGTGACGCTCGATCTTGTCGCGCTGCTGGACGGTGTCGCCGTTCGTGACGAGCGCCAGCCGCACACCACGCTGCCGGAGCTCGGTCAGGCAGTCGAGCGCGTCCGGGAACAAGCGCATCGTCTCGCGCCGTCGGCCGGCATAGTCGCGCGCAATCGCCGCCGCGAGGCCGGGGGCGCTCTGGCCGAGGCGCTCGAGGGCGAACTGCACGATGTGCTCCCAGGCGCCGAGCATGTTGAGGCGCTCCCGGCGTTGGCGCTCCGGGTCGTCCCAGAACCATCGCCGCGTGTCGACGATCGCCGCGACGACCACGGCCGGATCGATCCCCGCGGGAGCGCAGCAGGCCGCGCACGCCTCCGCCCAGCTCCGGTCGGCGCCCCCGGAGTAGTCGAGCAGCGTGTCGTCGAGGTCGAGAAGCAGCGCCTTCACGATTTCGTCCCAGCCGGGGTCAGCTCGACCACGAGGCCATTGCCCCAGCCGTACTTCCGCTCCGAGAGGGCCTTCACCGCCCGCGCGAGCTCGTGCTCGGATCGTGCGTCGATCAGGCGCGCCGTCGCCGGAAAGCTCCGCTTGCCGACGCGGACGTTCACGCGCGGGAGAGCCCGGAGATTGCGCACCCACTGGGCGCGCTCGCGATGCTCCGCGACCAGGTAGAGGCGATCGTCACGGCGCGTGAACCAGATCTCGATCTCGCGCGGCCGGCCGGTGCGCCGCCCCGTCGTCGTCAGGTAGAGGTACTGGGCCTCGCGGGGCCCGGATACCTTAGGTCCGGGCGGCCTGGCCATCGGCGCGCGCGATCACGCCCAGCACCGTCTCGACCGCGCGGAGCATGAGCGGAAAGTCCATGCTGGGCTGCTCCAGTCCCGAGGCGGCGACCATCGACGGAAGGAGCGGGAAATGGATGAAGCCGACGCTGGGCGGGCGAGCCCCCTCGCGCACGGCGTGGAGCGTCCAGTAGAGCGTCTGGTTGCAGAGATACGTCCCCGCGGTGTTCGAGATGTACGCCGGAATGCCTTCCTCGACGAGAGCCTTCAGCATCGCCGCGAGTGGCACCGTCGAGAAGTACGCGGTCGGCCCCCCGGGAATGCACGGCTCTCCGCTCGCCCGAAAGCCGGCGTTGTCCGGCTGCTCGTAGTCCATCACGTTCACGGCGACGCGCTCGAGCGCGACCCGCGCCCGCCCGGCCGCGAGACCAAGGTGCACGATCGACGTCGGCCGCGCTTCCGCGAGCGCCGCCGTGAGCCGTCGGGCGGCGTCGGCGTGGTGCACCGGCAACACCATGCCCACGACGCCGAGGTCGCCGACTCGGCGTCCGTCGACGGCCTTGGCGAGCCCCTCGGAGGGGTTCACGGTATGAGCTCCGAACGGCTCGAACCCGGTCACGAGGAGCGCTCGATCTTCTGGCACCTGGTTTCCCCCGAGGCCTCAGTCTGCCACAGTGCGCCTCAGCCGCGCTGCACCAGCGGGGAGAGGCGTGGAAGCGTGATAACCACCGCCAGCGCAACCATCGCCAGGATGAGCCAGGGCACCGTGTAGTCTCCGGTCGCTTCGAGCACCAGACCGAAGATCGGCGGACCGATGAGCGTGCCGCTCCACGAGCAGGCGGTCGCGACGCCCGTGAGGAGACCGGCGTGGCGCGGGCCCCCGATCTCGGCCACGAGGGCGAAATAGAGCCCCACCCAGCCGAAGGCCCCGGCGCCCGCGACGAAGGCAAGCGGGACCACGAGCCATAGCGGCAGCAGGCTTCCGAGGGCGAACGTGGCATACGAGATCGAGCCGATCGCCGCGCTCACCACGACCCCCGGGCGGCGCCGGCCGCCGAAGGAGCGATCGGAGGCCACGCCCCACAGGACGCGGCTGGCCGTCCCGCCGACTTGCGCCAGGGCCAGGAACTGCGCCGCGCGCACCGCGGAGACGGCGAAGGTTTCCGTCGCGTAGAGCACCAGGAAGGCCAGGAGCGAGGACTGCGCGATCGAGAGCGCGAGCCCGCAGCCGAAGACGACGAGAATCGGCGGGCGCCGGAGGAATGTCCCGAGCTCTGCCAGCCGCGGCCGGTCGCCGGCAGGGGTGGCCGAGACCGCGGGGCGGCGGCGATAGAGGACCGCGACGAGCGCGGCTGACACCAGCGAGAGCGTCCCGGCCGCGGCGAGCGCGTGTCGCCAGCTCCAGGCGAGCGCGATCGACGGCAGCACCAGGGCTGCGGCGAGCCCGCCGAGCGTGAGCCCGGTCTGCTTGATCCCCATCGCCATGCCGCGCTCGCGCGGCGGAAACCACTCCACGACGGCCTTGCCGGTCGCGGGATTCAGCACGCTGAACCCGAACCCACCCAGGACCAGCAGGGTGAGGAGCACGACGAGATTCGGGCTCGCGGCCGCGAGCGCGATCATCGCGCCGACGAGGAGCTGACCGAGCACGAGCGTGAGGCGGACGCCGAGGCGGTCGGTGAGCCAGCCGGCGGGGAGCGCCATCAGCACGCCGCCCAGATACACCGCCGGGAGAAAGTACCCGACCTGCGCGCGGGAAAGCCTGAGCGACTCGAGCAGGAACGGCGCGAGTGGCGCGACCGCCAGGGCGGTGAGGGCCCCCAGAGCGTGAGCCAGTGTCACGAGCGCGAGGGTCGGCCAGCGGGACGTCACAGCGGAGTATACTCGGTCCTTCTCAGGTTCAATGACGCGAAGGAGCACGATGATCATCGCCCAGATCACCGACATGCACATCCGGCCCGAAGGCGTCCTTGCCTGGGGGCGCGTGGACACGGCGCCCTACCTCGCCCGTGCCGTCGGCCACCTGTGCCGCCTGAAGCCACGCCCCGACGTCGTGCTGGCCACCGGCGACCTCGTGGACGCCGGGAGCGCCGAGGAGTACCGGCGCCTTCGCGAGCTGCTGGCGCCGCTCCCCATGCCGGTCTACCTCATCCCGGGTAACCACGACAATCGCGACGCGCTCGCCGCCGTGTTCGCCGACCACGCGTACCTCCCGCGGGGCGGCCGATTCATGCAGTACGTCGTCGACGATTACCCGGTGAGGCTCGTGGCGCTCGATACGCTCGTGCCCGGCCAGGTCGGTGGCCTCCTCTGCGAGGAACGTCTGGGCTGGCTCGCCGCGCGCCTCGCAGAGGCACCCGATCGGCCGACCGTCATCTTCATGCATCATCCGCCGTTCGTGACGGGGATCGCGTACATGGACGGCCACGGCCTCGCCAACGCCCGCGAGTTCGCCGAGGTCGTGCGCCGCCACCCCCAGCTCGAGCGGGTCGTGTGCGGCCATCTGCACCGCCCCATCCAGGCGCGTGTCGGCGGGACGCTCGCGAGCACCGCGCCGAGCACCGCGCACCAGGTCGCGCTCGACCTCGGGGACGGTAACCCCTTGATGTTCACCATGGAGCCGCCGGCGTGCCTGCTCCATGTCTGGCGCCCCGACACCGGCCTCGTCAGCCACACGAGCTACATCGGCGACTTCGACGGGCCCTACCTCTTCTCCGACGGCAGCAAGGTGGTCGGGTCGGGTCTCAGCCCCGCAAGAGCGACTCGGCGGCTTCCATGAGCGTCTCGGAAAGGGTGGGGTGGGTGTGGATCGTCGCCGCAAGATCCTCCACGGTGAGCGCCGCCTCGACGGCGAGGGCGCCCTCGGCGATGAGCTCGGCGGCGCCCGGGCCCACGATGCCGACGCCGAGGACGCGGCCGGAGTCCGGGTCCGCGATGAGTTTCGTCAGCCCGTCGCTTCGCCCGAGCGTCAAGGCGCGGCCGGCGGCCGCCCACTCGCGCTTGGCGACCTTGACCGCGCGACCCCCGCGCGCCGCCTCGGACTCGGTGAGCCCGCACCAGGCGATCTCCGGGTCAGTGAACACGACCGCGGGGACGACGACGTTGTCGAACGCCGCTGGGCGTCCCGCCATGACCTCGGCGGCGACCTTGCCCTGACGCATCGCCCGGTGGGCCAGCATCGGCTCGCCGGTGATGTCGCCGACCGCGTAGATCGCCGGATCGGTCGTACGACAGCGGTCGTCCACGGCGACGAAGCCGCGCGCGTCGACGCTCACCCGGGTGTGCTCCAGACCGAGCCCGGCACCGGCCGGTCGCCGGCCGACCGCGACCAGCACGCGATCGAAGGCGTCGCCGTCGTCGCCGTCGAAGCGCGTCTCGATCGTTGAGCCTCGCTCGACGAGCGACGTGACCCTGGTGCCGAGCCGGATCCGCGTGAAGAGCTTCTCGCACCGGCGGGCGAGCGGTTGAACGAGCGCCCGGTCCACGCCCGGCAGAAGGCCATCGGTCATCTCGGCGAGCGTGACCGCGCTGCCCAGCGCGGCGTAGACCTGTCCGAGCTCGAGGCCGATGTAGCCGCCACCGACCACGAGGAGCCGCTCGGGCACGTCGACCAGCTCGAGCGCCCCGGTCGAGTCGATGACGCGATCACTCGCGAGGGTCAGACCGGGCAGGCCGGCCGGCGTCGAGCCCGTCGCGATGACCGCGTGCTTGAAGCGTACTTTCTGCGGCGCGTCGCCTTCGACGCGCAGCTCGCGCGAGCTCTCGAAGACCGCGAGGCCGCCGATCACCTCGACGCTTTTCGCCTTCGCCACCGACGCGAGCCCGCGCCCGAGCCGGCCGACGACCCGCTCGGCCTTCCACTTGCGCAAGGAGTCGAGCGACACGCGCGGCTCGCCGAAGTCGACGCCGAGCTCGCGGGCGCGCTCGGCATTCTCGATGAGCGCGGCGACGTGGAGCAGCGCCTTCGAGGGGATGCAACCCTCCCAGAGACAGGCGCCGCCGAGGCGCTTGCCGGCGTCGACGACGACCGTCTCGAGGCCCAGCTCGGCGCAGCGGAACGCCGCCGAGTAGCCGCCCGGCCCGCCGCCCACCACGGCGACGTCCACTTCGATCACGAGGTCGCCCATCACCACGGCCGCATCATTCCTTCGCGAGCCGCCGACGGGCCAGACGCGCCGAGGGGTTGCCGCCGAGTGGCCAGGCCGTCAGGACGGTGGAGGCGTCCGGCGCCCAGCCGCTCTGTCGCCGGGTCATTCCCTCAGTCGGTGACGCCGCGGACCGCCCAGGCGCGCGCGATCAGGCGGATATTGCCGTCGGCCTGGATCGGCAAGGTCGACCGGATGCGCTCACGCAGGGCAGCGCGGCGCTCTTCGCTGAGCGACATGCAGTACCCGGGCGCCGGCGCCTGACCGCCGAGGAACGGCGACCAGTAGTCGTCGAAGTCCTTGAAGACCGTGGGGACGTCGATCGCGAGAACGCGGACGTCCGTCAGGCCGGCGCCTTCGAAGAGCTCGACCAGCGGCGCTGGCCGGGCGATCGGAAAGCGCCGCCCCTCGTCGAGCTCGAGCGCACCGGAATCGAGGGCAACGGCCGCGTCCCAGAAGCGGCGCATGAGCTGCATCTCGCCCGCGTAGTCCCAGACGTACGCGGCCACGGTCCCGCCGGCCGACAGCGCGCGCTTCATCTCGCCCACCGCCCGGGCCTGGTCCGGCACGAAGTTCAGCACCAGCCCGGAGACCACGATGTCGTGCTCGCCGTCCTTGACGGGAAGTGTCTGCGCGTCGCCCGCACGGAAGCTGACCCGCGGGTCGGTGACGCGCGCGCGGGCATGCGCGAGATACTCGTCGGACCGGTCGACCCCGACGACCGCGCTCGGCGAGCAGCGCGCGGCGATGGTCTCGGTCAGAGCGCCGGTGCCGCAGCCGACGTCGAGCCAGCGGAGGTCGTCGGGCGCGTCGAGCCAGCCCAGGAACTCGCGGGCGACGAGTCGGCTCCAGCGGCCCACATAGGGCTCGTAGGCGTCGCCGCTCGACCAGGTGTCTGTATGGTCGGGCATCAAGGCCTCCTTATAGTCGCGTATAGTCGCGCCTCGGCCGGCGGGGCCCCAGCCCCGCGACGACGCGCGGCGCGCACCACCTGTCTGATCACCACTCCAGGAGAAGCTGCTCCGGGCGCTCGAGCCGCCGCACGATGCCGGCGGCGAAGCGGGCGCCGTCGGCGCCGTCGGCGACCCGATGGTCGAACGTGAGCGAGATCGGCAGGAGCGTGCGCGGCACGATCCGGCCCTCGTGTACGACGGGCTCTTCGCGGGCCCGGGCGACGCCGAGGATCGCCACCTCGGGGTAGTTGATGATCGGAACCGCGCCGGTGCCACCGAGCGCGCCGATGTTGGTGATCGTGAACGTCCCTCCGCGCAGGTCGTCGAGCGTCGCCTTGCCCGCGCGGACGCGTTGCGCGAGCGCCGCCAGCTCGCGCTGCAACTCGACGAGCGGCTTTCGATCGACGTCGCGGATCACCGGGACGATCAGGCCGCGCTCGGTCGCCACCGCGACGCCGAGATGGCAGTACCGCTTGAGGATGAGCTCGCCCGCCGCCGGATCGAGGCTGGCGTTGAACTGCGGCTGCTCCTGGAGCGCGAGGGCGGCCGCCTTCAGAAGGAAGCTGGTCAGGGTGAGCGTGAGGCCCCGCTCCCGCGCGGGCTCCACGTTGCGACGGATGATCGCGTCGAGCTCGGTGACGTCGGCGCGATCGAAGTGTGTGACGTGAGGGATGAGCGTGGCCGAGAGCGTCATCCGTTCGGCGATGGTGCGACGCAGATGGGACAGGGGCTTTCGCTCCACCGGCCCCCACTGCTCGAACTTCGGCAGCGCCGGCTCCACGCCGACCGACCGTAGTGGCTTGGCGACGGCGTCGTGCCCGGGAGCCTGCCCGGCCGGCGCGACTGGCCGTCGCTCGGCGCCGCCGCTTACGGCGCGCACGTCGTCGTCCGTCACGCGCCCGCCCGGACCGGTGGCCCTCACCGTGCCGAGATCGACGCCGAGCTCGCGGGCGAGCCGCCTCGTGGCCGGCGTCGCCGGCACCGGCCCCACCCGCGCGCCAGCCCCCGCCAATCCTCCGCCCGCGCCGCCCGACCCCATCACCGCCGCGGACACGGGCCCGCTACCTCGACCGGCCGGGGCGGCCACTGGCGCGGTAGATGGTCGGCTCGCGTCGGCGGCCGCACCGGGTTCCCGTCGAGGCGAGGAGGCGGGGCGGCCCGGCCGGAACCTGTCGTAGTTCTCAGGTTCCGGCCGGGCCGCCCCGCCTCCTCGCCCAGACGCCACCTGCGTCGACTCGTCGAACGTGACCAGCACATCACCGACCTTTACGGTTTGCCCGGACTGGACGTGGACACGAGCCACGCGACCACTGAACGGGGATGGGATCTCGACCGTGGCCTTGTCGGTCTCGACCTCGAGAAGCGGCGCGTCCTCGGCGATGACCTCGCCCTCGTGGACGAGGACCTTGACGATCTCGGCCTCGGTCAGACCCTCACCCAGGTCGGGCAGCGCGAACGGCCGGGGCATGGGCCTCAGAAGGCGAGGGTCTCGCGCGCGGCGGTGACGACCCGGGGCACGTCGGGGACGTTCGCCTTCTCGCGCGCGAAGCCGACGAACGGCACGTCGTACGCGGCCACGCGGCGGACCGGCGCCTCGAGCGAGAGAAACGCGCCGTCCATGATCGAGGCGGCAATTTCGGCGCCCGGGCCGAAGCTCCGTGCCGCTTCGTGGACGACGACCGCGCGGCCGGTCTTCTTGACCGAGGTCACGAGCGCGTCGCGATCGAGGGGCGAGATCGTGAGCAGATCGATCACCTCGGCGTCGACCCCGTCCTCGTCGCGGAGGACGTCGGCGGCCTCGAGCGCGACGCGGACCATGGCGCCGTAGGCGATCAGCGTGAGGGCGCTGCCCTCGCGCGCCACCTGCGCGCGCCCGATCGGCAGCGTCTCGCTCTCCTCGGGGACCTCCTCCTTGGAGGCGTGGTAGAGCGCCTTCGCCTCGAAGAAGATCACGGGGTCGGGATCGCGGATGGCGGCGGCCAGCAGCCCGCGCGCGGTGCGCGGGCCCGACGGAATGACCATTTTCAGCCCGGGAACGTGGGCGTAGAACTGCTCCTCCGACTCCGAGTGATGCTCGAGCGCGCGAACGCCTCCCCCGTACGGCATGCGGATCACCATCGGGATGTGAAAGCGTCCCTGCGAGCGCATCCGGTAGCGCGCGCAGTGGTTCTCGATCTGGTGGAAGCACTGGAAGGCGAAGCCGGAGAACTGGATCTCGCAGACGGGCTTGAGGCCGTAGAGGGCCATGCCGACGGCGGTCCCGATGATGGCCGCCTCGGCCAGCGGGCTGTCGATGACCCGCTGGGAGCCGAACTTGCGCTGCAGGTCATCGGTCACGCGGAAGACGCCGCCGTCCACGCCGACGTCCTCGCCCAGGATCAGCACATCACGGTCGCGCTCCATCTCTTGGAAGAGCCCGAGGTTGAGAGCCTTGACCATGTTCAGCTTGGGCATGGCGTCACCGTCGCGTCAGCCGCTGGCCCCGCATCGGCGTGGCGCCCGGCGGTGTTTCCCGCGGCTCGCCGGGGCGCGCCGGGGCGGCCGGCGCCTGCGCGGCCATCTCGGCCCGCTGGGCCTTGAGGTCCGGCGGCAGCTCGGCATACACGTGGTCGAACATCGTGAGCGGATCGGCGGGCGGCGCCGACTCGAAGCGACGCACCGCCTCGGCGATGTCCTCGTCGACCTGCTGCTCGAGGCCCGCCTCGAAGAGATTCCGTTTTTCCAGATACGTGCGGAACCGGGTCAGGGGGTCCTTCTGCTCCCACATCGCGACTTCTTCGTCGGCCCGGTACTTGGTCGGGTCGTCGGCGGTCGTGTGGACGCCGAGACGATACGTCACGCACTCGATCAGCGTGGGACCGTCGCCGGCGCGCGCCCGATCGACGGCCTCGTGCGCGGCGGCGTAGACGGCGAGGACGTCGTTGCCGTCCACCTGGATGCCGGGCAGGCCGTAGGCGAGCGCCTTCTGGGCAATCGTGCGGGAGTGCGTCTGCTTCTTCAGCGGCACCGAGATCGCCCACTGGTTGTTCTGGCAGACGAACACCACGGGCACATGCCAGACCCCGGCGAAGTTCATCGCTTCGTGGAAGTCGCCCTCGGACGTTGCACCGTCGCCGAAGTACGCCATGACGACCACGTCGTCGCCCCGGTACTGAGCGGCATAGGCGAGGCCCACGGCGTGGGGAAGCTGGGTCGCGACCGGGATGGTGATCGGCAGGTCGTGCTGGTCGCGTCCCGGTTGGCCCCCTTCGAGATGGCCGGCGAAGAAGAGCAGGAGCTTCTCGATGGGCCACCCACGCCAGATCATCGCCGCCGTCTCGCGGAACGACGGCACCATCCAGTCGGTCCGTCTGAGGGTGAAGGCGCTGCCCATCTGGGAGGCCTCCTGACCCTTGATCGGCGCGAAGGTCCCGATGCGTCCCTGGCGCTGGAGCCGCACCATGCGCTCGTCGAGGCGGCGGCCGAGCACCATCGCGCGGTAGAGGGACCTCAGGTCGTCCGCGGCAAGCTTGGGCTCGAGCGCGGTGTCGAGGTTGCCGTCGCTGTCGAGGATCGACAGGTACTCTACCGGGAACCGAGGTTCGAGGACGATTCTGGGCATTGGCGGCCCAGATCCATTCTAACGCGCCGGCGGCCGGGAGCTACCTCTTTGCGGCCTGGGCCTTCTTCGCGGGGACGGCCGCCGGCGGCTCGCCACGCTTCGCCTTCGCCAGGGGCTTCTTCTCGCCGGAGGCGACGCGCTTGGCCAGGCTTTCCTTGAGCGCTTCCATCAGGTCGATCACCTGGGCGCGCTGGACCTGGGGCCCGGCCACCGTGACTTCCTTGCCCTCGACCTTCTGGTTGACCAGATCGAGGACGCGGTGGCGATACTCGTCCTCGTATTGCTCCGGGTGGAACTCGTCGTTCGCGAGGCCCTCGATGAGCTGCAGCGCCAGCTCGAGCTCGCCCGCCTTGATCTTCGCCGACTGTCCACGGTCGATCTCGGCAAAGTCCCGCACCTCGTCGGCGAAGTACATCGTGTGGAGCATGAGGCCGCCCCGGGCCGGTCGGATGAGGACGAGACTCTCCTTGCCGCGCATGACGAACTTGGCCAGGGCGACCCGCCCGCCCTTCTCCATGGCGTCGGCGAGCAGGCGGTACGCCTTGTCGCCGCCCTTGTCCGGCCCGAGGTAGTAGGTCTTCTCGAAGTAGATCGGGTCCACGGACTGGAGCGGTACGAACTCGGCGATGTCGATGACCTTCGAGGCCTCGCCCTCGAGCGTCTTCAGCTCTTCGTCGGCCACGCGCACATACTGGTCCTTCGAGAACTCGTAGCCGCGAACGAGAGACGCGCGGTCGACCACCTCGTTGCACGTGGGGCAGAACGTCTGCTGCTTGATCCGCGAGCCGCACTTCGCATGCAGGAGGTTGAAGGACACGTTTGCCGAGGACGCGGCCGTGTAGAGCCGGACCGGGATCGACACCAGGCCGAAGGAGATGGTCCCGGAGCCGATGGAGTGCGGCGCCATGGTTTGCACCATAGCACGATGCTCCCTATGATGCGCTGCAGGCATGGCCACTCCTATAGATAGCGTGCCCGCGCCCGTCGAACGGCAACATATCGGGGTACTGACCGCCCTCTCGGCGCTCACCCTCATCGCCTTCCTCGCGCTGATGGCCTGGCTGCAGTACGGCGGATCACGCCTGGAGGCGGTGGCGGAGCCCGAGCGCGCGCTGGCGCTGATCGTCGCCCGGACCATGGATCTCGACGAAGCGGTCGCGCGCGCGCCCCGGTGGGAGCGCTTCATCTACCGCGTGATGTCGACCGAGCCCGCCGGGGATCTCCAGGAGGCGATCCGCTGGTACGAGGAGCTCGCCGACGCCTCGTTCGATCCCGCCGTCGATCTGCACCTTGCGATCCTCGAGGGTGAGGCCGGGCACCTGGACAGCGTGCTGCGCCGGACCGAGGAGTGGGAGCGCCGACCCGACCCGCTGCCCGAGCTCGCGCGTCTCGTCGCCGCCGCCTATCTCGGCGAGGACCTGGACACGAGTGGGATGCCCCTCGACGAGGCGCTCGGAGAGACGCTCGAGCCGGGCTGGTTCAGAGACCGCATCGCCGCGCGCATCGCGTCCCGTACCGGCGACGGCGAGCTGCTGGGCGCGGTGACGGCGGCGCAGATCGCCCGGTCCACCCAGCGGCTGCTCCGCATGCGCCCGATGATCGCGATCGAGCTGGCGTTGCTCGGCGCGGGGCTGCTCGCGCTCATTCGGCTGGCGTGGCGGCGCGGCGCGCTGGCCCGGGTGAGCGCCGCGCTCCTCCCGCCGCCATGGCGGGGCTGGGAGGGCGTGGTCGTCCTTGTCCGCGGCGGCGCGCTCGGCGTGATCGCGCTCGGCACCCTGTATCTCTATTCCGTCGTCGGCCCCGAGCGGCCGTTCACCCGGGTGATGCTCGGAACCGCGACGAATCTCGCCTTCGTGCCGGTGCTGGTCCTCGCCTATCGCCGGCTGCTACGGCCGTCCGGGCTGCGCTTCGGCGAGAGCTTGGGGCTAGTGCCCGTCGCGGGCAGGGGGCGGAACCTCGCCCTCGTGTTCCTCACGCTTCTCGCGATCGGCCAGCTCGGCGAAGGGGTGATGGACGTAGCCGGCCGATGGCTCGGGCTGTCCGCGCACTGGACCGAGTGGTTCGACCGCGAGCTGGTGTGGGGCGCCCCCGTCGTGGTCGGCGTGACGCTCCTCGACACCGTCGTCCTCACGCCGGTGTTCGAGGAGATCGTCTTCCGCGGCCTCCTGTTCGCGACCCTTCGCCGGAGGTTCGGGTGGAGCGTGGCCGCGGTGCTGAGCGCCGCGATCTTCGCCGTCGCCCACGGCTACGGCGTCCTCGGATTCGCCGCCGTCTTCTGGAGCGGGTTCCTGTGGGCATGGGCGTACGAGCGCACGGGCAGCCTGCTGCCCTCCATCGCGTCGCACGCGGCGGATAACCTCATCGCCTCGCTGGGCGTGATCCTGGTGCTCCGTGGCTAGCCGCGATCTCCAGGAATATCGGCGAAAGCGGGATCCCGCGCTGACGCCGGAACCGTTCGGCGGCCCGGGCCAGACCGGTGGCAGCCGGTTCGTCGTCCACAAGCACTCGGCGCGGCGGCTCCACTACGATCTGCGCCTGGAGATCGACGGCGTGCTGAAGAGCTGGGCCGTGCCCAAGGGGCCGTCGGTGCGCTCGCACGAAAAGCGGCTCGCCGTGCACGTCGAGGACCATCCCCTCGAGTACGCGGGCTTCGAGGGCGTGATCCCCGAAGGCAACTACGGCGCGGGTCCGTCGATCGTCTGGGACGCCGGCCGGTTCCGCCTGGTGAAGCCGGAGCCCGCGCGCGAGCAGCTCGAGCGGGGGAAGCTCGAGTTCGAGCTGTTCGGCTTCAAGCTCCGGGGGCGGTGGACCCTCGCCCGGATGAGCGGCAAGGAGCGCGAGTGGCTGTTGCTGAAGAAAGCGGACGGGTACGCCGGCGAGACGGAGCCGATCGAGCGCTTCCCCGAATCGGTGCTCTCGGGCCTGACGGTGGAGGAGCTGCGCGCCGGCCCGAAACGGGTCGAGACGCTGCGCACGCGCCTGGTCGAGCTCCGGGCGCCGCGCGCCGAGATCGCGCCGCGCGGGGAGCTCTTGATGCTCGCCACGCTCGTCGACGAGGTCCCCTCGGATCCGGCTTGGCTCTTCGAGATCAAGTACGACGGCGTTCGCGTCCTCGCCTCGCGCGCCGATGACCACGTCGAGCTCCGCGGGCGGAGCGGCCAGGTCGTCACCAGCCGCTATCCCGAGGTGACGGCGGCCCTGCGCGCGCTGCCGCTCCCGCGATTCCTGCTGGACGGCGAGATCGTCGCGCTCGACGACGAGGGGCGCTCGAGCTTTCAGCGGCTCCAGGAACGAATGGGACTCACGAGCCCGGCCGACATCGAACGGGCCGAGGCGGAAGTGCCCGTCAGCGTGGTCTTCTTCGACGCGCTCGGGCTCGACGGACACGACGTGCGCGGAGTCCCGCTCGAGGCGCGCAAGGAATGTTTGAAGCTCCTCCTGCCGGCGCGCGGCGTCGCCTCCTACGGCGATCATGTCGGCGGCCACGGCGCCGAGTTTCTCGCCGCCGCCTGCGAGCGGCGTCTGGAGGGCGTGGTCGCCAAGAGGCGTGCCAGCCCGTACGTCGCGAAGCGCTCGAAGGACTGGCTCAAGATCAAGTGTCAGCTCCGGCAGGAGTTCGTCATCGGCGGCTACACGACCCCCCAGGGTACGCGCGCCCACTTCGGCGCGCTGCACCTGGGTCTGTACGAGAACGGCGAGCTCGTCTACGTCTCCAAGGTCGGCACGGGTTTCGACGACCGGACGCTCGAGCTCGTCAGCGAAAAGCTCCGCCCGCTGGCGCGGGCGACCTCGCCCTTCGCTCGGGGCACGCCCGGCGGGCGTGGCCACCACTGGGTCGAACCCCGGCTGGTCGGCGAGATCCGCTTTTCCGAATGGACACGCGACGGGGGGATCCGTCATCCCGCTTTCCTGGGGCTGCGTGACGACAAGCGCCCGGAGGACTGCGTGCGCGAAGCGCCGGCGGTGGCGCGCGGGGGCGAGGCGGGGGTGGTCGCACGCGGGCTTCTCGATCCTCTTCGTCCACGGCGCCGGATCCGGCGGGGAGAGACGAGCGGCGCGTGGTCATCACGAACCCGAAGAAGGTGTTCTGGCCCGATGAGGGGTACACCAAGTCGGACCTGATCGACTACTACGACTCTGTCTCGCCGTGGCTCCTGCCGTATCTCCGGGACCGTCCGCTCGTGCTCACGCGCTACCCCGATGGGATCAAGGGGAAGTCCTTCTTCCAGAAGGACGCGCCCGGATGGATCCCGTCCTGGATCAGGACCGCGCGGATTCACTCGGACGACGTGGGACGCGACATCGACTACTTCATCGTGGACGATCGCGAGAGTCTGCGCTACGTCGTGAACCTCGGGACGATTCCCCTGCACCTCTGGAGCTCGCGTCTGCCGTCGCTCGATCACCCGGACTGGCTCGTGCTCGACCTCGATCCCAAGGGGGCGCCGTTCACCGACGTGGTCAAGGTGGCGCGCGCGCTCCACGGTCTCCTGGACGAGCTCGCGTTGCCGAGCTACGTGAAGACCTCCGGGGCCACGGGGCTCCACATCCTCTTGCCGCTCGGCGCCCGCTACGACTACGAGGTCACGCGCACCTTCGCGCGGCTCCTCGCGGTGATGGGGGTCGAGGCCGAGCCCGCGATCTCGACGATCGCGCGGCCGCTGCGCTCGCGCGGCGGCAAGGTCTACATCGACTTCGGCCAGAACGGGCGGGGCCAGACCATCGTGGCGCCGTTCTCCGTGCGTCCGCTGCCCGGGGCGCCGGTCTCGTGCCCGCTGCGCTGGGAGGAAGTCACCGCCAAGCTCGACCCCGCGCGCTTCACGATCAGGACGGCGCCGGCGCGCTTCGAGAAGCTCGGCGACCCGCTCGCCCCGGTGCTCTCCGGGCGGATCGACGTCGCCGTCGCCCTCCGGAAGCTCGAACGTCGTGTCGCGCCCGATCGCTGAGCCCCAGCCCCGACGACGCGACCGTCGCTAGCTAGCCGAGACTCGTCGTGAGGCGGGCGATCATCTCGTCGATCTCGTCCGGGGACACGGCCTGCCCATCAGGGAAATCAATTGTCATGATCGTTATGATCAGATATTTTTTGACTTCCACCTTGACCATCCAGCTCGCGCACCTGCAGACGCTCGCGGCGGTGGCCCGCCACGGCAGCTTCTCGCGGGCGGCGCGTGAGCTCAGGCTCACGCAGCCGGCGGTGAGCATGCAAGTGCGCCAGCTCGAGCGTGAGCTCGGGCTGCCGCTGCTCGAGCGCGTCGGCAAGCGGACCTATACGACCAAGGCGGGCGAGCTGCTGCTGGCGCATGCCGGCCGCGCCATGCAGGAGCTCGATCGGCTCCGCTGGGACAAGCCGCGGACGCCGGTGCTCGACGCCTTCCTCGCGACGCTCGACGACCTGCGTCGCTCCCTCGCGTAGCAGGCCTACCCGGTCGCCGCGAAGTTCATTTCGTCGCGCCCGCCCACTGGCCGATCTGCACGCGGGCGACCAACGAGTACTTTCCATTCCCCTCGGGCTTGAAGATGGACGCCTCGCCCTCCCTGACCTCGAACCAGTCCTTGCCGAGGGCGTCGAGGATGTTCGGCTTATGGGTCACGACGAGCGTGTTGGTTCCGGCGTCGGGCGGGGTGCCGACGATCGTCCGAAACGCCTGCGTTCGTCGGTTGTTCTCGTTCGGGCTCACCACCTGTCCGCCTTCGCTCACGTCGAGCGTGGCGTGTGGCTCCTTGCCGCCGATCAGCCGCGCTGTCTCCACGGCTCGATAGAACCGGCTGGACAGCGATTTGCCGATCGGCACGCCGGCGGCCCGGAACACCTCGCCGATCGCCTTCGCGTCCGCGCGGCCCTTGTCATTCAGCTGGCGCTGCTTGGCGACGTTGTCGAGGTTCAGGGGATCGGTGTCGGCCTGGTCGGCATGCGTGGCCCCGTGGCGGAACACGATGACGTATCCGCCGGCGCGCAGGAGCTTGAGAACGTCGCCCGCCGATGGGGGCGGCTGCCCCCACGCCGGTCCGATGACGAGACTGACGGCCAGAATCGCGAGGGCGCGCGCTGCGATCATCATGCTTTTCTCTCCCTGATTCTTCGAGCCGGCTCGATCGAGCCATCTAACGGACGACGAGGGCCATGAGAGCGCCGCCGCACGCGGCGAACGCGACAACGAGCCACGCCGGCGCCTTCCAGAGCGCAAGGAAGCCGAAGGCCGCGAGGGCGAGACCGACATCGGCCGGTCCCCGGATCGCGCTCGTCCACACCGGCTGATAGAGAGCGGCCAGGAGCAGCCCGACGACGGCCGCGTTGATCCCACGGAGCGCGGCCTGGAAGCCGGATATCCCACGAAGCGCGTCCCAGAACGGCAGGGCCCCGACGATCAACAGGAACGATGGCAGGAAGATCGCCACGAGCGCCAGGGCGGCGCCCGCGACGCCGTTCGGCCGGGGTCCCATGACCGCCCCCAGGTAGGCGGCGAATGTGAAGAGCGGGCCCGGCACCGCTTGGGCGGCGCCGTAGCCGGCGACGAACTGCTCACCGGTCACCCAGCCGGGAGGCACGACCTCCGCCTGGAGCAGTGGAAGAACCACGTGGCCCCCGCCGAAGACCAGCGACCCGGCGCGGAAGAAGCTGTCGAAGACCTCGAGCGCGTGGCTCGGCACGAGCTGACGAGCGATCGGCAGCGCGACCAGCAGGCCGAAGAACACCACGAGCATGGTGGCGCCCAACCGGCGAGCGACGGGCATTTGCCTCGGTGTGGTCGCCGGCGCGGAGGCACCGGGCAAGAGCCGTAACCCCACCAGCGCGGCGGCGGCAATGACGGTGATTTGTCCGAGTCCCGTCGGCCACAGGAGCACGCAGATGGCCGACAGAACCGCGAGGGTGGCGCGCTCGCGGTCGGGCGCGAGGGCGCGCGCCATCCCCCAGACGGCGAGGGCGACCACGGCAACCGCGGCCACCTTGAGCCCGTGCAGCCAGCCGGCATCGGTGACCTCGAGCACTCGGAGGCCGTACGCGAATGCCACCAGCGCGATGGCCGAGGGCAGCGTGAACCCGAGCCAGGCCGTGACGCCGCCGAGCAGGCCGGCCCGCGTGATGCCGATGGCGATGCCGAGCTGGCTGCTGGCCGGGCCGGGAAGGAACTGGCAGAGCGCCACGAGGTCGGCGTACGTCGCCTCGTCCAGCCACTTGCGACGGACCACGTACTCCTCCCGGAAGTAGCCGAGATGCGCCACCGGCCCCCCGAAGGAGGTGAGCCCCAGACGCGTCGCGACCCGCAAGACCTCCAGAACGCGAGCCGAGCTGCTGCCGAGGGCGAAATCGCGTGTCACGTACGTGGCGCGGGTTCCTCGCGGAGCGCCAGGAACCGCCGGGCCAGAGCCGGTCCGGACCCGGAGTCTTCGTGCTTGAAGAACACGAAGGCCTCACGCCAGGGGGCCCCGACGCGCTGAATCGTCTCGATCCATCGCCGCAAGCCGTCGTCGGTGTACTCCACCGCGCGGAGCCGGAGATAGCCGAAGTCGGCTGTCGCGACGGCCGGCGTCGAGCCCTCCTCGGTGTCGGCGACGCAGAGGGCGGCGTTCCGCGTCCCGAGTAGCGCGAACACCTCCTCGTCGAACCAGCTCTCGTGGCGGAACTCGAAGGCGACGCGGAGCCCGGCCGGGAGGAGCGAGAGCAGTTCGCCGAGCCGGTCGCTGGCCTTCTTGAAATTCGGAGGCAGCTGGAAGAGGAGTGGTCCGAGCTTGTCGCCGAGCGCGCGGGCGGTGTCGCAGAAATGGCGGAGGGGCTCGTCCACACCGCGGAGCCGCGCGAAGTGGGTGATCCGTTGCGGGGCTTTCAAGACGTAGGTGAAGCCGGCCGGCGCGGTGGCGGCCCAGCCCGCAACGGTCTTCGCGTTCGGCATGCGATAGAACGTCGCGTTGATCTCGACCGTGGAGAAGCGCTCGACGTAGTACACGAGCATCTTCGCGGCCGGCAGATCGGCGGGGTAGAACGTGCCTTTCCACTCCGGATAGTTGTAGCCCGAGGTCCCGACGTGGACCTTCAAGGCAGGCAGGCGTCGAGCGGCGTAGGCGCTTCGCCGAGCGCGTCGGCGACCGCCGGGTGGACGACCTTCCTGCCCCAGACGTTGACGCCCTTGGCCAGCGCGGGATTCGCGCGCACCGCCGCCACGACGCCCCGCGTGGCGAGCTCGAGCGCGTACGGGAGCGTCGCGTTCGTGAGGGCGAACGTCGACGTGCGCGGGACGAGCGCGGGCATGTTGGCCACGCCGTAGTGGACGACGCCGCCGACGAGGTAGACGGGATCGAGCAGCGTCGTCGGGCGGATGGTCGCGACGCAGCCTCCCTGGTCCACCGCGATGTCCACGATGACCGAGCCTTCCTTCATCTGCGCCACCATCTCCTTGGTCACGAGGAGACGCGCTCGCGCCCCGGCCACCAGCACGGCGCCCACGAGCAGGTCCGCCCGCCGAACGACCTGATCGATGTTGAAGCTGTTCGACATGAGCGTGACCACCTGGCCACGGAAGAGATCATCGACGTGCCGGAGCCGATCGAGGTTCACGTCGAGGATCGACACGTCGGCGCCGAGCCCGGCGGCGGCCTTGACGGCGTTGAGCCCGGCCGTACCAGCGCCGAGGATCACGACGTTGCCGGGCGGGACGCCGGGAACGCTCGAGAGCAGGATGCCCCGGCCGCCGTGCGCGCGGCCGAGGTAGAAGGCCCCCTCCTGGACCGAGAGCCGTCCCGCCACCTCGCTCATCGGCGTGAGGAGCGGGAGGCTGCCGTCGGCGCGCTGGACCGTCTCGTAGGCGATCGCGATCGCGCCCGTGTCTCGGAGCGCGCGCGTCAGCTCCGGCGCCGGCGCCAGGTGGAGGTACGTGAAGAGGATCTGGCCGGCTCTGAGGCGCGCGAGCTCGGGCGCGAGCGGCTCCTTCACCTTGAGCACCAGCTCGGCGCGCTGCCAGACGTCGTCGACCGTGGCGAGATCGGCGCCGACCGCGGCGTACTCGTCGTCGCGGATCCCGCTTCCCGCGCCGGCGCCGCGCTCGACCACCACGCCCTGGGTCGCCTCGACCAGGGCGCGCGCGCCCGCCGGGGTCAGCGCCACCCGCTGCTCGCCGGGCTTGATCTCGCGCGGGACGCCGACGATCATCGCGCCTCCTTCGTCATGGGGCCGTCCCGCGCGTCGTGGGGACGTCGTGGGCGGGCACGAAGTCACGGATGAGGCGATTGACGAGCTCGGAGTGCTGCTCCATGTCACCTCACATATAACAGGAAAAACTGCGCCAGGCGCGCCGGGAACCCGGCGGGCAGCTCGCCGTGCCGGCCGTGGTCCATCATCACGAACTCGGCCCGCGCGTTCCGGGCGAGCGCCTGCCGCAGCCGCTCGGCGTGGTGGAAGGGAATCTGCTCGTCCTCACGGCTGGCGATCAGCAGCACGGGAATCGAAAGCACGGCGGCCGCGCGCTCGGGCGAGACCGCCGTGATGTCGTGGCCGAGGAAGAGCAACGACCAGCCGCGCAGCAGCCCGACGAACGGATACTTGAGCACCCAGAGCCAGCCGTACAGCTCGTGGCCGAGCGTCCGGAGATCGGCGAACGGCGCATACGCCGCGACGGCGCGGATCCGGGGGTCCTCGGCGGCGGTCAGCAGCGCCACCGCCCCGCCCAGCGAGAAGCCAAAGACGCCGACCTCTCGGACGCCGCGCGCGGCGAGGAGGTCGATCGCCCGCCGGAGGTCGCCGCGCTCCCGGAAGCCGATGGTGGTCACCCGGCCGCCGCTCTGCCCGAAGTACCGCTGGTCGAGGAGAAGGACCGTGAAGCGCGGCGCCAGCGCCGCGGCGATCGGGAGCATGTCCGCCTTCTCGGCCGGATAGCCGTGGAGCAGCACGACCGCCGGCGCGCCGCGGCGAGGCAGGAGCCAGGCGGCGAGCTTCACGCCGTCGTCGACCGTGATCGTGACGTCTTCGACGGCCAGGCCGAAGTCCTCGGGTCGAAGCGGAATGGCCACGCGCGGTGGGCGCACCGCGAGCCAGAAGCTCACGAGGCTCAGCAGGACGAACGCGCCGACGACAAGGCCCGGGTAGACGACAGACCGCACGGTGTATGATCTTCGCCGTGCGATGCCCGAGTTGTCGAGCGGATGATCCCGCTCGCCCTGACGCCGGCGTTCCCATCTCCCGGTGATCTCCGAGACGACGCTCGGCGCCCTCGCCTCGCTGGGCGCGGCGATGGCGTGGGCGGTGACGAGCCTGCTCGCGCGCTCCCTGATGCCAGAGCTCACCTCGGTGGTGATCAACGCCGTGCGCTCGACGATCGGGGGCGCGCTCCTCGTCGCCTGGGTGCTCGCGACGGCCGGGCGTGGCGCGTTCACTGGAGTCTCGGCGAGCGCGTGGGTGCTCCTCACCCTCTCGATCGTGATCGCGGTCGCGATCGGCGACACCGTATTCTTCGAGAGCTCGCGCGCGCTCGGCCTCGGCCGCGCGATGACGATCTCGACGACCTATCCGGTCGGGGCCGCGGCGATCGCCGCCCTGTTCCTCGGGGAGCCGGTCACCCTGCCGATCGCCGTCGGGACACTCGTCACGCTGGCCGGTCTCGCCCTCATCGTCGCGCCATGGGCCGAGCGCGCGCCGGAGGAGCGCTTCGGGTTCGGCGTGGGAACGGCGGCGCTCGCGTCGCTCGCGTGGGCGGTCTCGACCGTGCTCGTCAAGCCGCCGCTCGCCGAGATGGACGCGGTGACGGCGCAGGCGATTCGGCTGCCCCTTGCCGCGGTGGCGCTGGCGCCGTGGGCGCGCTCGGCTCCGACGGCGCTTGCGCTGAGCAGCCGGGGCGCGCGGATCCGCATCGGCGTGCTGGGGGCGCTGACCTCTGTCAGCTCCGTCATGTTCGTCGCCGGCGTCAAGCATGCCGGCGTCGCGGTGGCCTCGGTGCTGGCGTCCACGGCGCCGATGTTCGCGATCCCGCTGGCCGTCGTCTTCCTCGGCGAGCGGCTGACCGCCCGGGCGATCCTGGGCGCGGCGGTCACCGTCGCGGGGATCGTCGTGCTGCAGCTCTGAGGGCGAGGGGGCGGGGACTAGAAGCGGCGGCGGCCGCGCATGCCGCGCTTGCGCAGACGGAGCGACTTCGGCGTGACCTCGAGCAGCTCGTCCTCGCGGATCCACTCGAGGCACTGCTCGAGGTTCATGGTGCGGGGCGGCGTCAGCTTGGCGGCCTCGTCGGCGGTCGACGCGCGCATGTTCGTGAGCTTCTTTTCTTTGGTGATGTTCACGTCCATGTCGCTGTCACGGGCGTTCTCGCCGATGATCATGCCCTCGTAGACCTCGAGGCCCGGGCCGACGAACATGACGCCGCGCGCCTGGAGGTTGTCGATGGCGTACGCGGTCGTGCGCCCCGCGCGGTCGGCCACCAGGGCGCCGCTCTGGCGGTGGGCGATCTCCCCCTGCCAGACGTCCCAGCCATCGAAGAGGTGGTTGAGCAGCCCGGTGCCGCGCGTGTCCGTGAGGAACTCGGTCCGGTAGCCGATGAGGCCGCGGGCGGGGATCCGGTACTCGAGCCGGACGCGGCCCGTCCCGTGGTTCACCATCTTGGCCATCGCGCCCCGGCGCGGTCCGATCTTCTGGGTCACCGCGCCGATGTGCTCCTCGGGGATGTCGATGACGAGGTACTCCATCGGTTCCAGCGTCTGCCCGCCCTCGCTCCGCGTGATGATCGTCGGCTTGCCGACCTCGAGCTCGAAGCCCTCGCGCCGCATCATCTCGATCAGGATCGCGAGCTGGAGCTCGCCGCGCCCCGACACGCGGAAGGTGTCGGGCGAGTCCGTCTCCTCGACGCGGATGCCGACGTTGATGCGCTTTTCCTTCATGAGTCGCTCGCGGAGCTGGGGCGAGGTGACGAAGCGCCCCTCCTTGCCGGCGAGCGGCGACACGTTGGCCGAGAAGAGCATCGACACCGTCGGCTCGTCGATGCGGATCAGCGGGAGCGCCACGGGCGTCTCGGCGTCCGCCACCGTCTCGCCGATCTCGATCGACTCGATGCCCGCGATCGCGACGAGATCGCCGGCGCTCGCCTCTGCGATCTCGACGCGCTTGAGCCCTTCGTAGCCGTAGAGGACGGTGACCTTCGCGAACTCGACGGAGCCGTCCCGGTGCACGACGGCGACGCGCTCGGCCTGGCGAACCCGGCCGTTGAAGATGCGGCCGATGACGAGCCGGCCGACGTAGTCGTCCCAGTCGAGCATCGCCCCACGGAACTGGAGTCCCGCGTCCGGCTCGAAGCGCGGTGCCGGGACGGTGGCGACGATGGTCTCGAACAGCGGCTCGAGCGAGCGCCCGGGCTCGGCGAGCTTGGCGGTGGCCGTGCCGGTCCGGGCGTTGGTGTAGAGCACGGGGAACTCGAGCTGGTCCTCCGTCGCCTCGAGGTCGATGAAGAGGTCGTAGACCTCGTCGAGCACCTCGGCGGGGCGCGCGTCGCTCCGGTCGATCTTGTTGATGACGACGATGGGCGGCAGGCCCGCTTCGAGGGCCTTCTTGAGGACGAAGCGGGTCTGCGGCAGCGGCCCCTCGGCGGCGTCGACCAGGAGCAGGACGCCGTCGACCAGCGTCAGCGTCCGCTCGACCTCCGAGCCGAAGTCGGCGTGGCCCGGGGTGTCCACGATGTTGATGTGGACGGCGCGGTAGGTGATGGCCGTGTTCTTGGCCATGATCGTGATGCCCTTCTCACGCTCGAGGTCGATGGAGTCCATGATGCGCTCGGGCACCGACTCGTTCTGGCGGAAGAGCCCCGACTGCCAGAGCATCGCGTCCACGAGCGTGGTCTTGCCGTGGTCGACGTGGGCGATGATCGCGATGTTCCTGACGTTCTCACGCTGCTGCATCGCTCCATCGTATCACGCCGGAGTGCGGAGCCCCGGGCTCCGGCATGTATAATGGCGCTCGCATCCATCTCCGGAGGTCGTCCACATGAACCGCCTGCTCGCTCTCGTCGTGGCCGTCATCGTCGCCGCGCCCGCGCTGGCCCAGACCACGCCCGCCGGCAAGGCGCCGACGGCGGTGATCACGCTCGAGAAGGGCGGCGAGATCACCCTGGAATTCTTCACGGCCGACGCGCCGAAACACGTCGAGAACTTCCTCAAGCTGGCGCGGGCGGGCTTCTACGACGGCCAGCGCTTCCACCGCGTCGAGCCGGGATTCGTCGTCCAGCTCGGCGACCCGCAGTCGAAGACGCTCTCGATGGACCATCCGGCGATGGGAACCGGCGGTCCGGGGTATACGATCAAGGCCGAGTTCAACAACCGGAAGTTCGACCGCGGCATGCTCGGGATGGCGCGAAAGAACGAACCCGACTCGGCCGGCAGCCAGTTCTACATCATGCTCGGTCCCGCCAGCCATCTCAACGGCCAGTACACCGCGTTCGGCCGGGTGGTCAGCGGCATGGACGTCGTCGACAAGATCAAGGTCGGCGACCGCGTGAAGTCGGTCAAGGTCAACTGAGGAGAACCGGGTGAAACAGACCGCAGTCATCACGCTCGAGAAGGGCGGCGAGATCCGGCTGGAGTTCTACCCGGCGGATGCGCCGAAGACCGTCGAGAACTTCGTCACGCTGGCGAAGAAGGGCTTCTACAACGGGCTCAACTTCCACCGGGTCGTCGCGGACTTCGTAGTCCAGGGCGGCTGCCCGAAGGGCACCGGCACCGGCGGGCCCGGCTATCAGATCAAGGCGGAGTTCAACAAGCAGAAGCACGTGCGGGGCACGGTGGCGATGGCGCGCAGCCAGGACCCCGACTCGGCGGGGAGCCAGTTCTACATCTGCTACGGGTCGACGCCGCACCTCGACGGCCAGTACACCGTGTTCGGCCACGTGGTGTCGGGCATGGAGCTCGTCGACCGCATCAAGCAGGGCGACCGGATGACGTCGGTCGCCATCACGGAGGAGTAGCGGGTGGCCTGGTCGCTGCTCGTCCGCCACGGCTCGCTGATCGACGGCACCGGCGCGCCCGCGCGGCCGGCGGACGTCGCCGTCGAGGGCGACCGGATCGTTGCCGTCGCGCCGCGGCTCGACGGCGCGGCCACCCGTACGATCGACGCCCGCGGGCACGTGGTGGCGCCCGGCTTCATCGACATGCACTCGCACTCCGACCTCTTCTACTTCGGCTGCCCGTCGGCGGAATCGAAGGTCCGGCAGGGCGTGACGACCGAGGTCGTCGGGATGTGCTCGTTCTCACAGGCGCCGTTGCGCGCCGATCAGCGGGAGATCGTGCAGGGCTGGGCGGGCGGCATCGGCGCAAGCCTCGACCTGCGCTGGGAGACCTTCGCGCAGTACCTCGACGCATTGCGCGCGATCCGCCCCTCGGTCAACGTGGCGCACTTCGTCGGCCACGGTGCCTTGCGCATCGCCGCCCTGGGGTTCGAGGCGCGGCCGGCTGGCGCCGACGACCTCAAGGCGATGCAGCGGCTGCTCGGCGAGGCGATGGACGCTGGCGCCTTCGGCTTCTCCACCGGCCTCGTCTACGCGCCCAGCGCCTACTCCGACACCCGCGAGCTGATCGCGCTGGCCAAGGCGATCGCCCCGCGCGGCGGCTACTATTTTTCCCATATCCGCGGCGAGTCCTCGATGCTGCTCGACTCCATCAACGAGGCGATCCGCATCGGCGAGGAAGGGGGCGTGGGCGTCCAGGTCTCGCACGTGAAGGCCTCGGGCCGCGAGAACTGGCCGAAGATCGACGCCGCGCTGCGGCTCTTGGAGACGGCACGTGCGCGCGGCGTGGACGTGTCGGGCGACGTCTATCCGTACAATGCCGGCAGCACGAAGCTCGACAACATGATACCGGCCTGGGCTCACGATGGGGGCACGGCGAGGCTGCTCGAGCGGCTCGCCGACCGTGCGACGCGGCGGCGCATCGTCGAGGAGTGCCTGATCGACGGCGAGCGCTGGGGCACCCTCTCGCAGGGAGGGATCGGCTTCGACCAGGTCTTCATCGCGACCTGCCGGCGGCATGAGCTGGAGGGTCTGAGCCTCGCCCAGATCGCGCGCCAGTCGAGTCTGGCGCCCGCCGAGACGCTGATGAACCTTCTGCTCGAGCAGAAGTGCACGGTCGGCATGGTCAGCTTCTCGCAGAGCATCGAGAACGTGGCGAAGGTGCTGGCGCATCCCGCGCTCATGATCGGCTCCGACTCGATCCCGCTCTACGAGGGGGACGCCGCCCGCTCGGGTAAGCCCCATCCGCGCACCTACGGGACGTTCCCGCGTGTTCTCGGCGAGTACGCCCGCGAGCAGAAGCTCTTCCCGCTCGAGACGGCCGTCCACAAGATGACGGGGATGTGCGCCGCGCGGCTACGCCTGCGCGACCGCGGGCTCGTGCGCGAGGGCTACGCCGCCGACCTCGCGATCTTCGACCCCCGCACCGTCAAGGACGAGTCGACCTTCGCCGATCCTCACCGCTATCCGACGGGGATCCCGTACGTCGTCGTCAACGGCGCCGTCGTCGTGGACGGCGGCCGCATGACGCCGCTCGGCACGGGCCGCGTCCTCACGCCGTGACCGCGCCAAACCGTCCCTAGCATTCGAGGGAGTCACGCCATGAACACCGAACAGCTCTTCATCGCCGGCAGCTGGCGTCCGCCCCTCTCCGGGGCCACCTACGCCACGATCAACCCCGCGACCGAGGAGGCGAGCGCGCAGGTGGGCCGGGGCGACGAGCGCGACGTCGACCTCGCCGTCGCCGCGGCCCGGAAGGCGTTCGACTCGGGACCGTGGCCGCGGTTGAGCGCGGCCGAGCGCGGGCGGATCGTGTGGAAGCTCGGCGACCTGATCATGCAGAACCTCGACGAGATGGCGCGGCTCGAGAGCCTCAACACGGGCAAGACGCTCTTCGACTCGGGAAAGGTCGAGATCCCGTTCGCCGCGGAAGTCTTCCGCTACTACGCCGGCTGGGCCACCAAGATCCACGGCGAGACGCTCGGCCTCCGCGAGAACGCGTTCACCTTCACGCTGCGTCAGCCGCTGGGCGTGATCGGCGCGATCGTGCCCTGGAACTTCCCGTTCCTGCTCTCCTCGTGGAAGATCGCCCCGGCCCTGGCGGCGGGCAACACCGTGGTGCTCAAGCCCGCCTCGCTCACGCCGCTCACCGCGCTCAAGTTCGCGACGCTCACCCAGGAAGCGGGCCTGCCGGAGGGCGTGTTCAACGTCGTCACCGGGCCCGGCGGCCAGGTCGGCATGGCGATGGTGCGCGACCCGCGCGTCGACAAGATCGCCTTCACGGGCTCGACCGAGGTGGGCAAGGGGATCATGCGCGAGGCCGCCGGAACGCTCAAGCGCATCTCGCTCGAGCTCGGCGGCAAGTCTCCGAACATCGTCTTCGCCGACGCCGACATGGAAGCGGCCGTGAAGGGCGCGCTCACCGGCATCTTCTACAACAAGGGCGAGGTCTGCGCCGCCGGCTCCCGTCTCTTCCTCGAGGACAAGATCCACGACGACTTCATGGCGAAGCTCACCGACCGCGTGAAGACCCTCAAGGTCGGTGATCCCATGGACAAGGCGACGCGCATGGGCCCGGTCGTGTCCAAGCAGCAGATGGAGACGGTGCTCGGCTACATCGACGCGGGCAAGAAGGAGGGCGCGCGGGTCGTCGCCGGCGGCGGCCGCGCGAACGTCGGCTCCGGCAAGGGCTACTTCGTCGAGCCGACGATCTTCGACGGCGTCACGAACCGAATGAAGATCGCGCGGGAAGAGATCTTCGGCCCCGTCCTCTCGGTCATCCCGTTCAAGTCGATCGAAGACGGGATCGCCGAGGGCAACGCGACGACCTACGGGCTGGCCGCCGCCGTGTGGACCCGCGACGTCGCCAAGGCGCTCAAGGCGGCGCGCGCGATCCGCGCGGGCACGGTGTGGGTCAACGCCTACAACCTCTTCGATGCGGCGCTGCCCTTCGGCGGCTTCAAGGAATCGGGGTTCGGGCGCGAGCTGGGGTCGGCGGGGCTCGAGCACTACACCGAGACCAAGACTGTTTGGGTTGACCTCTCGTAGTAGTCCCCCCGTCGCGGGCGGCCGAGGGGATGGCGGGGAAGGGGTCGCTGCGACCACGCGGCACGCGCCCGCTTGATCCGTTGCGGCTGGGCTCCATCGCGGCGCGGGTGCGTCCGTCGCCGCTTGGAGGGAACGGGTCTCAGCAACCCCTTCCCCGCCATCCCCTCGGCCGCCCGCGACGGGGGGGACGTTGAATGCGGAGGAACCGAGGTGAGGCGTGAGTCGTAGATCCAGAGAGGTGATTGGCGGCGCGATTCTTGGGGTCGTGGCGCTCGCGGTGGCGGTGTCCGCGCCGCGGGCGCAGCACCAGGGGCACGGCGCGGTGGCGCCCGCTGCCACGACGCCCGGCGGGACGCCGCAGGGCGCGGCGGCGCCGCGGAAGGTCACGATGGAGGAGCTGCATCGGCAGGGCGGCGTGCCGCGCGGCTGGAAGTTCGCGCTCCCGGCCGGCGATCCGGTCAGGGGGAAGCAGCTCTTCGCCGATCTCGAGTGCTACAAATGCCACGCGATCCAGGGCGAGAGCGTCCCGGCGGCAGGCGGTGACGCGAAGAACGTCGGCCCGGAGCTGACGGGCATGGGCGGCATGCACCCCGCGGAATATTTCGCCGAGTCGATCCTGTCGCCGAATGCCGTGATCCTGGACGGCCCCGGCTACACCGGTCCGGACGGCAAATCGATCATGCCGAGCTACGCCGACAGTCTGAGCGTCAACCAGCTCGTCGATCTCGTCGCGTTCCTCAAAGGGCTCACGAGCGGCGGGCACGGCCACGGCGCGCCGCCCGTGGAGAAGACGGCCGGCGAGTATGCGATCCGGCTCGAGTACCGGAGTGGCGACGGCCACGGCGACCACGGCGCGCATAGCGGCCGCGCTGGCCACGCGGCGCCGGCCGCACCCGGCCATCTGATGGTCTTCGTCAGCGACCGCGTGAGCGGCGAGCCGGTCCCGTATCTTCCCCTGACGGCGACGATTCGCGCCCCGGGCAAGCCCGCGCGCGCGGTGAAGCTCTCACCGATGGTCGGCGGCCAGGGCTTCCACTACGGCACCACCGTGACGTTGCCGGAAGGCGCGCACACGATCACCCTGACGATCGGCCCTGCGGCCATGCAGGTGATGGCGTCTGCCAAGGACCGCTTCACCAAGCCGGTGACCGTCGTCTTCGAGCGGCCGGCCGGGACGTAAGGCCGCTCAGCTCGCCGACTTCGCCGCCGCCAGCGCCGCGTCGTAGTTCGGCTCGGACCCGATCTCCTTCACGTACTCGACGTGCTTGACCTTGCCGTCCTTGCCGACCACGAAGACCGCGCGCGCGGTGAGCCCGGCGATCGGCCCGTCCTTGATCTCGACGCCGTAGGCGGGACCGAACGCGCGCTCGCGGAAGTCCGAGAGCGTCTTGACGCTCGTGACCCCGGCCGCGCCGCACCAGCGCTTCTGCGCGAACGGCAGATCGCGGCTGATCGTCCAGATCTCGACGCCGGCGCCGAGCTTCGCCGCTTCCTGGTTGAAACGCCGCGTCTCGGTGTCGCACGTGGGGGTGTCGAGCGACGGCACCGAGCTCAGGATGATCACCTTGCCCGTCGCCTCGC